>PJUF01000061.1_pt1 | contig 129172 bp, 112 predicted proteins | sample 1512191 | NCBI WGS metagenome assembly PJUF01 (sample SAMN08177673, study PRJNA422409) | Feces metagenome, whole genome shotgun sequencing project. | isolation source: Chicken feces (3) enriched on wood chips | host: Gallus gallus | place: USA: Madison | collected 2015-01-15
ATAAGGCCATTAAAAAACACACTTTCAGAAATCCTTTAAACAAAAATGACCGAGTAAGGTAAATCCTGTACTCAGTCATTTCTTTAAATCTCATTAAAAAGTTGAGACTTTTTCAGTGCCCTCTCAAATGATCACCTCTTTTTGTTGAAGATATCTTCCGTATCTTAGTTTTGTTCAGCAGGTAATACTGAAACGTATGATTTGTTGTTCGCTTTCTTACGGAAAACAACAGTACCATCAACTAAAGCATACAATGTATGATCTTTACCGATACCTACGTTATTGTCAGGGTTATGCTGCGTACCACGTTGACGAACGATGATATTTCCAGCGATAGCTTGCTGACCACCAAAAATTTTGATACCTAATCTCTTACTATGTGACTCACGGCCGTTCTTGGAACTACCCGCACCTTTTTTGTGTGCCATTTCTTTATCTTAATTTATGACTTGCGTCAGATTAAAAAATTCGATTATAAACTAATACCAGTGATCTGGATTTTTGTGAAGTGTTGACGGTGACCGTTTTTCTTTTTGTAGCCTTTACGACGTTTTTTCTTGAAAACGATAACTTTTTCACCTTTCAAATGTGACAAAATAGTAGCCGAAACTTTAGCACCTGAAATACTTGGTGTTCCTACAGTGAATTTACCACCGTCTTCTGCTAACAATACATTGTCAAATTCAATACTAGCGCCTTCGTCTCCTTGTAAACGGTGTACAAAAAGGTATTGGTCTTTTGCAACCTTAAATTGCTGTCCTGCTATATTTACTATTGCGTACATTGTTATTAATGATTTGTTAATTATTTGATGAACGGCAAAGATAAAACTTTATTTCTATTCATCCAATTATTTTTTATATTTAATACGTTATTTACAAACCAATAAATTACCTTGAAAATGATTGATTTCCTCAGTAAATATGGCCGCATCTTTGGCATCCCTGTACTCTATGCTTTATTCCTCAGAATCCTTTTTGCTTTAACCTCTTTTGCAGAAGTGTTTGGTCTGATGTCCTTTGCTTTTTTATTAATCGGACCAATGGTCATGGGATTTTTGACGACATATTTGGCGGACGAAAAAGACCTGAAGTCTAAACTATTTGTTTGGCTTGCTCCTTGGATAACCATTACAATCTTTTTTTTGATAACCATTCTCATCGAATTAGAAGGATGGGCATGTTGGATTATGGCCTTGCCCTTATTTTTATTGGGAGCAAGCATTGGGGGATATATTGGTGCTGAACTAAAGAAAATGAAAAATAATAAAACATATGTTTCTATAGCATTTCTTCTACCTTTTCTTCTCGCTCCGTTTGAAAACACTTATCTCCGAAAAGAACAAACCTTCCAAGCTTATAATTTCATCGATATTGAAGCATCAAAAGATAAAATATGGAGTTTGGTGACTAGGGTAAAAAAGATTTCGCCATCGGAGGATACAGGATGGCTGAACAAAGTATTAGGCTTTCCAAGACCTGTTGAAGCAGAACTAGACTTTGAAGGAGTAGGTGCTTATCGGAAAGCAATCTTTACCAATGGGCTCGCATTCCATGAAACCGTAACTGCCTATGAACACCAAAAGAAAATGACCTTTAATATTAAAGCTTACCCGCATGAAATCCCATCGACAACATTAGACGAACATGTGGTTGTAGGTGGAAAATTCTTTGACGTTAAAGATGGAAATTATGAATTGGAAGAACTGGGACCTAATAAATACAGGTTACATTTATACAGCCATTTTAAATTGAATACCACGTTTAATTTTTATGCCAGCACTTGGGCACGATGGATCATGAAGGATATTCAACAAAATATTCTTCGTGTGGAGAAAGAAAGAGCAGAATCCTAAGGTATCAACTATTCTTCAAATTCCTTTAAATATGCAATAGACTGATCGATCCGCCTTATCTGTTTTTCATACCGTCGAATGACTAGCCGGCCAAAAGCATAGGCACCAAACAACAATAATCCAAAATAAATGGCAAAGAAGATAATGTATTTGAGATCTACTGGCGTTGAACCATTCAACAAGTCACTCAATCTTAAAGTATAGTGGTCTCCCCTTTCCAGTCCAGTATAAATCATGGCACCTCCAAAACCAATGATCAAGGAATGGAAGGTGGATGATCGATAGGACATCATATTTAATTTCATTTCGTAGGAAAACCAAAGCAGATTCTCCAGGGAATTGAATTCCAGATGATAGGTTTTATGATAAAACTTCCAATATTGGGAATAAAAATGAATCCAAATCATGGTGGTTGCCAAGATATAAATGGATAATACCAATATGGTAAATAACTTGAGGTTATCTGCGTAAATAAAGAACCCAAAAAGACCCAAGAAAACAACGATAAGAATCAGGTTTACCCAAAATTCCTGACGCATATATTTTCTGATCAGGTCGATCGCGGTACTCGCCTCCCTTTTCTTGGACAAGTTGATGCTCAGATCCTGATCCTCATTTTTGTCCGCTTGCCAATCTTTTTTTAAATCGTCAAAATTCATAACCTTGTTTTTTTATGATTTCTTGTAATTTATCCTTTGTCCTATTCAATTTTACCCGCGCGTTGACCTCTGAGATACCTAGCTGTACACTGATCTCTCGATGAGACAAACCTTCCAAGAACAAGAAGATTACAGCCTTTTCCACCTCATTCAATTCCTTTACCGCTCGATAGAAATAAGTCAATTGTTCCTCTTTTTGGGCATGGTCACTATGATCTGGTAGGTCTACCTGATCATTGATGGTATTGGTCTTTGGTTTTCGCTGATCTTTTTTGACATAGACCAGGGCAGTGTTGAGTGCCACCCGATACATCCAAGTGGAGAACTTACTTTCTCCTTTAAAATTTCCATAGGAACGCCAAAGCTGAAACACCATTTCCTGGTAGAGATCTTCCTGATCCAGGATATCATCCATGTAAATTTTTGACAACTTGAATAAGATGCCTTTATGGGTGTCTATCTCTTGAAGGAATTGCTGCTCTAAAGAATTCACTGTTTGGATAAATTGTTTTTAGGATAATTTGCTTTTATAGGGTTAGTAATTGATTTTGGGGAATGTTACAAGGGAAATGGAAAAAGTTGTTAATTAAAAAACGTAGTTAATAAAAAACGTCATTGCGAGGAACGAAGCAATCTTTCGATAAGTGTAAAGATTGCTTCGTTCCTCGCAATGATGTGCATATCGCAATGACGTATGCTCCTCAAAAAATAACCTACTTCCCTACGATTTCCTCCATCTCCTGCATAATCTTCTTCGCTATTGCCTCTGCTGCCTCCACAGATCCACCTTCCGAATAAATTCGAATAATTGGTTCCGTATTCGATTTACGCAAATGCACCCATTCATTTTCAAAATCTATCTTCAACCCATCAATGGTCGAATGGTTCTCATGCGCATACTTCGCCTGCATTTTCGCTAAAAGATCATCTATATCCAATTCTGGTGTCAAAGTGATCTTATTTTTCGACATATAATATTGCGGCAATTCTGCCCTATATACTGAAGCTTTCTTCCCTAATTGCGCCAAATGCGTCAGGAACAATGCAACTCCCACCAACGCATCACGGCCATAGTGAGACGCCGGGTAGATTACTCCTCCATTACCTTCACCACCCATTACCGCATCAACTTCCTTCATTTTGGTCACCACATTCACCTCACCTACTGCTGCCGCGAAATATTCACCCCCATGTTTCAGCGTCACATCGCGCAAAGCGCGGGTAGATGATAAATTAGAAACCGTATTCCCTTTTTTATGGGTCAAAATAAAATCAGAAACCGCCACCAAGGTATATTCCTCACCAAACAATTCCCCATTTTCCATCATGAACACCAAACGGTCCACATCCGGATCCACGGCAATCCCCAGGTCAGCACCATTCTTCAATACTGCTTCCGAAAGATCCGTTAAATGTTCTTTTAATGGTTCCGGGTTATGTGGAAAATGGCCATTAGGCTCACAATGTATCTTATAAACGGTCTGAACGCCCAAAGCTTCCAACAAGGCCGGAATGAAAACACCACCCGTACTGTTCACCGCATCAACCGCTACCTTAAAGTTCGCCTTTTTAATAGCTTCCACATCCACGAATTCCAAAGCAAGTACATCATCAATATGTTTCTGTAAGAAAGAATCATCTTTGGTCACTTTTCCTAATTCTTCCACTTCCGCGAAATCAAAATCCAAGCTCTCCCCTAAAGTCAAAACCTCTTTCCCTTCTGCATCAGAAATAAACTCTCCTTTTTCATTCAACAATTTCAAAGCATTCCATTGGCCAGGATTATGGGAAGCAGTCAAAATGATTCCTCCTGCAGCACCCAATTTTGGAACAGCGATCTCCACGGTAGGTGTCGTGGAAAGCCCTAGATCAACCACATCAACACCGATACTCTGTAAAGTTCCGATCACCAAGTTTGCGACCATCTCGCCAGAAATACGTGCATCACGACCGACAACGATTGTTTTATTGCTTGAGTTTGCTGTAATAATCTTTCCGTAGGCTGCTGTAAACTTGACGATATCAACTGGAGTTAAATTATCGCCTGGTCTACCACCTATGGTTCCTCTAATTCCTGAAATAGATTTTATTAATGCCATATTTGATTGTTTGTTCGCCGTAAATTTAATCTAAAAAATATTTATTCATGACTTTTATTCTTTTTTTCAATTAATTACCTACTTTTGTTGCAACATTGTTTCTTTTAGCTCCACAAAGCCATTAGGAAGCAAGGTTGATTTTTTATAGATTTGGTCTGAAAAAATGGACCATTCTATTTAGACTATATGTTAGAAAATATTATTGCATTCGATAAAGAGTTTTTTTTAGCCATCAATCAAGGATTAAGCAATCCCGTGTTTGACTGGCTATTACCAATTTTAAGGAACCCGTATACCTGGTCTCCACTTTACCTCTTCCTCATCATTTTTTTCATAAAGCACTATGGCAAAACTGGCGTGCTGATCGTTGCCTGTACCTTGATTACCTTTGGTATTACCGATGCAACTTCCTCGCACCTGATCAAAAAGACGGTCAAGAGGGTCAGACCTTGTAATGATGTGGTTTTTAAAGATCAAGTGAACTTAAGGGCACGTTGTGGATCCGGTTTCAGTTTTACCTCTTCCCATGCGACGAACCATTTTGGGATGGCCTTCTTCTGGATTGTCCTATTCCGCCGCAAATGGCGACATGCCCTATGGCTTTGTATCCTTTGGGCCGCGTCCATCGCCTTTTCGCAGATCTATGTAGGCGTACATTATCCTTTTGATATCATCTGTGGTGCCATCCTAGGAACATTGATCGGTTTAGGCACCGGTTATCTGTTCAAACGATTTTATCCGAAATTTTTCGAATCCCCAAATAACCCCATACCAGTAACACATGAGTAGTTTCTTAATTGTCTCTATTTTATTTTTTTCAGCTTTAATTAGTGGTGTCGCTGTTTTCTTTGTGAAAAGAGACAATACACAATTACTCAAGCTTATCCTTTCATTCAGTGGTGCCTACCTATTTGCCATCACTGTATTGCACCTGATCCCTGAGGTATACCACAGCGGATCTACTCCAGGAGAAATCATCGGATTATACATCCTTGGCGGATTCTTGTTCCAATTGGTGTTGGAGCATTTCTCCCAAGGAATTGAACACGGCCATATACATTCCGATGGGCATGCAGACCATAAGCAAGCATTCCCCATCGCCATATTGATCAGTTTGTGTTTACATGCCTTTTTAGAAGGTTTTCCATTAGCATCAGGACATCGTAATGAATTGGTATTCGGTATTGCCATCCACCATATTCCGGCGGCCTTTGCCTTAGGTAGTCTTTTGATCAACACGAAGTTGAACAAACAGAACATCATTCTGTTCATAGCCATATTTGCAGCCATGACACCGCTCGGATTCCTGACCAGTAAAGGTATCAGTGCTGGCGATATTGGAAGTATAGGACAATATTTTGATAAGATCATGGCCGTGGTAATCGGTATATTTTTACATATATCCACCACCATCCTATTTGAGTCAGGATCGGCAGACCATCATACCTTCAACAAAAAGAAAATGTTGGCGGTTCTTTGTGGCGTTTTGGTTTCGTTGGCAAACTTCCTTTTCCCTCACGAGCATGACCATGGATCTCACGGTCCGGCAACAGGAACAGAACAACATGATCATCATGACCACAATCACGACCATGATCATGATCATAACCATGACCATGACCATGATCACGATCATGAGCATTAATTAGCCCGCTTGCCCATTCGATTCACCGCGGAATTTATCCAACAGTTCACTTAGTTGCATAAATTCTTCGGTGGTCAGATTTGGCGCCAAAACATCATCCAGCATCATATCGTTTTCGATATCATGCAACAGCTTCAACCCTTTGTCGGTGATCAACAGATCCACCGCCCGTTTATCACTGCCATTCTTCGTCCTGGAGACCAAACCTTTTCCAACGATTCGATCCACCAAGCGGCTGATGTCGGGCGTTTTTGTCAGCAAACGCTCCTTCAATAAATTGTTTGTTACGGGATTTGGGAACTGACCTCGCAATACCCTCAACACATTAAATTGCTGTAGTGTAAGCTGCTTTGCTCCTGCTCTCTTTTCGAGCATCACATTCAGCCAGTTGTTCGTATAGATAACATTGACCGTAACGCGATGCCAAGGGCTAGCGAATTGCTTCACTTTTACCAGTTCTTCAATCTTTGGCATAACTTTAAAAATACATTAGTGTGACTTAATCCGCAATTTAAAAGATTTTAATTATTTATCTTTGCTCAAAACGTATTTTTTTGAACCGTTCAACTTCCGAAATGCAGAACAATATTAGCCTCGACAGACTAAAAATTGGCGACACCGTAAAAATTCAAACCATAGATTCCTTGGAAATTCCAGCAAAATTCTTTGAGCTTGGCTTTTATCCAGGATCGCTCATTGAAATCAAACACAAAGCTCCATTTGGTGGACCGATCTGTGTGAACATCATCGAAAACAATTCCTTAATTGCCATCCGCAAGTCCGAAGCCAAGTTAATAACTGTAGAAAAAATTTAATGAAAAATCCAAATATTGTACTTTTAGGAAACCCCAATGTTGGTAAAACTTCCTTGTTCAACAGGCTGACCAAACTAAACCAAAAAGTTGGGAATTACCCTGGAATCACCGTTGAAAAGCGCGAAGGAAGCCTTAAAGCACATAACAAAACCTACCATATCATCGATCTTCCCGGAACATATACCTTGTTCCCCAACTCCTTGGATGAGGAAATCGTATTTCAAATATTAAGTGATAAGAACAATCCATATCACCCCGATCTGACCTTGGTCGTGGCAGAACCTGCTACCATCAAACGGTCTATCATCCTTTATCAACAGGCTCGTGAATTAGGAATTCCTGCCATTTTTGTCATCAATATGATGGACGAAATCGAGAGCAAAGGGATGCAGATCGACATCCAAAAATTAGAGGTTTACCTGAAGACGAAAGTCTATAAAACAAACGCCAGAACGGGTAAAGGAATTGACGAACTTGTAGCTGCATTTCCACAAAGTCCTGTAACATACTTCGGGAATTTTCAGATTCCTGCAACATATTCGGCCGCCCTTGATGAAGCTAAACGGATTTTTCCATTAGCAACGGAGTACCTTACTTGGCAATATCTCGCTCAAGAAAGAATTTCCAGCCTAACAACTGAGCAACAAATGGCCTTGGAGGCGATAAGGACCAAGTATCGATTGAATATCCATGAGATGCAAAAACTGGAATCCCAGATTCGCCATGATGCCATAACGGAGGATCTTAAACCAATCATCCAGAAAGCGGAGAATAAAAAACTGAACAATACCTCCAAGATAGACCGTATCCTTTTACATCCTATTCTGGGATACATCATCTTTTTTGGTCTATTGTTCGTGATCTTCCAAGCGATCTTTGCCTGGTCAGGTCCTTTGATGGATTGGATCGATGGCTTATTTGCAGATATTACCGGAAAATTGGATGCTGCCCTTCCTGATGGACCTTTGGCTTCCTTATTTATTTACGGTATAGTAGCAGGTATTGGTGGAATCGTTATCTTCCTTCCGCAGATCGTTATCCTCTTCCTATTCCTTTCCTTAATGGAGGAATCAGGCTACATGAGTAGGGTCGTTTTCTTAATGGACCGTTGGTTGAAACCTTTTGGTCTAAACGGAAAATCGGTGATCCCATTGATGTCAGGTGCGGCCTGTGCTATCCCGGCAGTAATGTCGGCGCGGAATATCGAGAACCCAAAAGAAAGGTTATTGACCATGTTAGTAACCCCATTCATGACCTGTTCCGCCCGCTTACCGATCTATATCGTCATTATTGGATTGGTTATTCCAGAAACCAGGGTTTTAGGATTCAACCTACAGGGTATGGTTCTTTTTGGCATGTACCTATTAGGAATTATTGGTGCCTTGGGCTCTGCTTGGATACTGAACAAAGTGATCAAAAGCGTTCGTTCGTCTTACCTGATTTTTGAATTACCGACCTATAAAGCGCCAGATTGGAAAAATGTATTGACCAATGTTTGGGATAAAGCTTCAGGGTTCCTATGGGATGCCGGTAAGATCATCTTGATGATTTCCATTGTCCTATGGGTATTGGGTAATTTTGGTCCAAACGATAAATTCTATAAGGCTGACGAATATGTAACAGCTATGAAACCTAATCTGGAAGAGGAGCAGTTTGATAAAGAAGTGGCCTCTTATAAATTGGAACACTCCTTCTTGGGTTACCTGGGTATGGGTATAGAGCCTTTCGTAAGGCCATTGGGATATGATTGGAAAATGGGTATCGGCTTGATTTCTTCCTTTGCGGCACGCGAAGTATTTGTGGGAACCATGGCTGTTGTTTATAGCCTTGGGGATGAAGTGGACATCGAAGATGATGGTCAGAAAAGATCATTATTGGATAAGATGCGTTCAGAAATCAACGCCAATACCGGCAAACCAGCTTATAATATGGCTTCGGGAATATCGTTATTATTGTTCTACGCCTTCGCTATGCAATGTATGGCAACGATCGGTGTGGTACGTAAGGAAACCGGCTCCTGGAAATGGACCTTGATACAGACCTTGTTCATGACTGGTCTTGCCTATGTAGCCGCTTTAATCGCTTATCAACTTCTAAAATAAGAACATCATGGGTTTAATCATTCAGTACATCATTATTTTCATCCTTTTTATTGGGGCTTTATACTTCATCTTCAAACCCTTCTTCAGTAAAAAAAGTAGCCCAGGATGTGGTAAGGGATGCTCCTGCGATGTAAAAATGGATCCGAAGAAGTAAACCTGATATAAAAAAATATCTAAAAGCTCTCTTTAAAATAAAGGGAGCTTTTGTTTTATATGTTATTGGAAAAAATTATCTTGTACCGTTATAAAACATATAATCAGTAATTAACCTGTCAACAACGTGCAAGAAAACAAGGAAAAGGAACTCAAAAGAGGACTTAGCAACCGTCATATTCAATTAATTGCTCTTGGTGGAGCCATAGGAACCGGATTATTTTTAGGCGTTGGTCAAGCCGCTATCCTAGCTGGGCCATCTGTTATCCTCGGCTATGCCATTGCAGGCTTGGTCGCTTTCTTCATCATGCGCCAATTGGGAGAAATGGTCGTTCAGGAGCCAGTTTCAGGCAGCTTCAGTACCTTCGCCAACAAATATTGGGGGCCATTTGCTGGATTCGCCTCCGGTTGGAACTATTGGATCCTCTATATCCTGGTGTCCATGGCCGAATTGACTGCCATTGGAAAATATGTACAATTCTGGTGGCCAGAAATTCCGCTCTGGGTCTCCACCCTTTTCTTCTTTTTCGTTATTAACGCGATCAACCTCGCATCCGTCAAAGTATATGGGGAAACCGAATTCTGGTTTTCCATCATCAAGGTCGTGGCGATTATTGCCATGATCATCTTCGGTGCCTATCTATTGATATCCGGCAATGGCGGAGAAAGGGCAACGGTAGAGAACCTCGTCAACGATGGTGGATTTTTCCCACATGGTTGGCTCAGTGGAAATGCTGAAATGGGCTATTCAGGGCTCCTAGCCGCCCTCGTGATCATCATGTTCTCCTTCGGTGGATTGGAGCTGGTAGGTATCACAGCGGCTGAAGCGGAGAACCCGGAAAAGAACATCCCTAAAGCGACTAACCAAGTGTTGTGGCGTATTTTGGTGTTCTACGTGGGTGCTCTATTCATCCTGTTCTCCCTTATGCCATGGCGTACCATCACGGCAGAAACCAGCCCTTTTGTGGAAGTATTTGCCACCCTGAAAGGCTTTCAATTTGAAATGTTTGGGAATACCTTCTATTTCACCAATGTAATTGCCAATGTCTTGAACGTAATCGTATTAACCGCCGCACTATCCGTTTATAACTCCTGTGTATACAGTAATTCCAGGATGTTGTATGGATTGGCAGAACAGGGCAATGCACCAAGGTTCCTTAAAAAATTAAACAAGAACCACTCTCCTATTGCGGCTATCCTGGCATCCGCAGCCATTGTGGCCATTACGGTAGTGATCAATAAAGTGATCCCTAAGGAAGCATTGGGGATCCTGATGTCGCTGGTGGTATCTTCATTGATCATCAATTGGATCATGATCACGCTGACGCATATGTTCTTCCGTAAGCAAAAGGATAAGGAAGGTGTGAAAACAAAATTCCCAACCATCCTTTATCCGATCAGTAATTACTTTAGCCTCTTGTTTCTCGTGGGGGTCTTAGTGATGATGTGGTTTACTGGCCTGAAGATATCTGTTGAATTGATCCCCGTTTGGTTGATCCTGCTTTGGATATCCTATCTGCTGATCAAAAGGAATAGAGCAAAAAAAGAAATCAATAATTCAATAAATCATTAAAAAAATCATATTCCATATCGTTTTTGCCATCCTGTTTATCTGCCATCTGGTAGCCATACAACAGCAAATGGATGGATTAAGGACCATGACGAAACCATTGATCTGTATCGTATTGGTTTTGTTCCTCTGGAATGCGACAGGCTTGAAGAGAAAATTTCACCGATTGATAGCTGCCGGATTGGTCTTTGGCTTAGCCGGCGATGTCTTTCTCATGATGAACAACATGTTCATCTTTGGCTTAGGTTCTTTTCTTATCGGCCATATCCTTTATGCTTGGGCATTCCTCAGACAAACGTCCAGCCTAAGCCTGACCAAACATAAAGGTTATATTTTCATTGCCTGTCTGCTCATCAGTTATTCCTACTACCTGTATAGCGTTCTAAAACCCAGTTTAGGTGTATTGGAAATTCCGGTCATTGCCTATATCCTCGTGATAGCTGCCATGGCCTTGTTCGCTTTTACCCGAAAACAGCAGACCAACTTGGCAAGTTTCTTATTCATCTTTATCGGCTCTCTTTTATTTATAGCCTCTGATTCCATTTTAGCCATCAACAAATTTGTGGCTTATGTTCCCGATTCCGGCATCATGATCATGAGCAGCTATATGCTAGCTCAATACGGCATAACCACTGGTGCTGTTATGGACAGAAGCGACTGCTCTTCCTGATGGATCGTTCATATTCTGGAAAGAAGCATCCCATAACAAGGCTTCAGGCGTACTACAGGCCACGGACTTCACCGATGGAACCGATTTGGCTGCCGCGTCCGATGGGAAATGACTTTCAAATATACTTCTGTACAGATACTCTTCCTTGTTTTTTGGTGTATTGATCGGAAAGCGTTTGGCTGCGGCATCAAATTCCGTATCCGTCACTTTTTCCTCCGCCTGCGCTTTCAGCGTATCGATCCAGGAATAGCCCACACCATCCGAGAACTGCTCCTTTTGTCTCCAAGCAATGCTTTCCGGTAGGTAATCCTCAAATGCTTTTCTGACTACCCATTTCTCCATGCGTTCGGAAGTGATCATTTTATCTTGTGGGTTGATGCGCATCGCAATATCCATGAATTCCTTATCCAAAAATGGAACCCGACCTTCCACCCCCCATGCTGCCAATGATTTATTGGCGCGTAGACAATCGTAGAGGTATAATTTTTTCAGTTTTCTAACCGTTTCCTCATGGAATTCCTGCGCATTTGGTGCTTTATGGAAATATAGATAACCTCCAAACAGTTCATCCGACCCTTCCCCAGATAACACCATCTTGATGCCCATGGATTTGATCACCCTGGCCAAAAGGTACATGGGTGTTGAAGCACGGATAGTGGTCACATCATAGGTTTCCAAATGATAGATCACGTCACGAATGGCATCCAAGCCTTCCTGAATCGTGAAGTTAACTTCGTGGTGGATGGTACCAATGTGATCAGCAGCCTTTTGTGCAGCAATAAGATCCGGAGATCCTTTCAGCCCCACGGCAAAAGAATGCAATTGGGGGTACCAGGCTTCTTCCTGATCTTCGGATTCGATCCTTTTGGATGCGAATTTTTTGGTGATGGCGGCAATTACCGAGGAATCCAATCCTCCGGATAATAAAACCCCGTAAGGGACATCCGACATCAATTGCCGATGTACGGCATCTTCCAATCCTTGGCGTAATTTTCCCAGGTCGGTTTCCTTATCTTTTACAGTACTATATTGCTCCCAATCCCGTTTGTACCATTGGATAGGCTCCTGGCCTTCCTTGCTGTACAGGTAGTGTCCTGGAGGAAAATGGTCGATCTGCTCGCAAAAACCTTCCAAGGATTTTAACTCGGAAGCTACAAATAGTTGACCATATTGATCCTTACCGTAGTAAAGTGGAATAATACCCATATGATCTCTGGCAATGAAAAAAGAATCATCACGGGCATCGTATAAGGCAAAGGCAAAGATGCCGTTCAGGTCTTCGACAAATGCCGGACCCTTTTCCAGGTAAAGGGCTAGGATCACTTCGGAATCGGATAGTGTAGTGAAGTCATAATGTGCCAGGGAATTTCGTAGCGCTTGGTGATTGTAGATTTCACCATTTACAGCCAAAATAACTTGTCCATCCGGACTGTACAATGGCTGGCTTCCCGATTTTGGATCAACGATCGCTAATCGCTCATGCGCTAAAATTGCTCTTTCTGAACTGTAGATCCCTGACCAATCTGGACCACGATGACGGATACGTTTCGACATTTCCAATACTTGAGGTCTTAATTCGGACACAGGTTGCTTGATTTCAAAGGCTCCTACTATTCCACACATAATATTAAAATTTTATTAATGTTTTTATTGTTTTGTTGATATTATGATACAAATAAAATGATTATAAAATTAATTTCATAATGTTTTTTAATTTTTGTTGAATAGATTGTAATTAGATTATAGATATTAGATGATAGATGATAGATGATAGATGATAGATGGTAGACGCGTCATTGCGAGGAGGCACGACGAAGCAATCTTTGGATTAGTTCAAAGATTGCTTCGTTCCTCGAAATGACGCGACTTGGCTCTTTCTGGAAGTGAGGTGTAAGTGACTTGTAAGTGAGGTGTAAGTGCTAAAAGTCACTTACAACTCACTTACATATCACTTAAATCCTGCCTACACCACGAACCAAGCAAATAAAAAAAAGCCGAATCAACTACTTGATTCGGCCTCTTTATATGGCGTACTGATCCTTCGACTCCGCTACCAATGACAGGAAGACTACTCTCAGGATAACATATTAAATAACCCCATGCAATGACCCACCTTTAGCCCCCAACTCATCCACTCTCCTTTCCACTTTTTCATCCTTGACTAAATCCGGTGCATGATGAGGTTTACTTCTCGCGTCAATAATCACCGGACCCTTACAGCCCCAATGCTTAAATTCCGTAAATGCCCCAACCCCATGTATATCATGCGAAGGATTACTTCTGGTAAAAGTAATCCAAACAAAATTATTCTCATTCTCCGCTACAAACCCCGCATCATCAGCCAGTACAATACACTGAATCCCCTTCCAATCCTTATCTTTTACGGCTTCCGCCCATGCTGCAATCGCCTTATTCTCCTCCTCATAGGTACTAAATCCTTTCCCATCTACCACAATAATTCCTGGCAGTGCTAATTTCGCATGGTTAAACGGCCTAGGAAGATCCAGATCTGCCGGCAGTTCCGTAGCTAGCTCTCTCTTCTTATCACCCACAGCAGCAAAAACAACCTTAGAACCCGTATTCAAGCCATCACCGGTATAATCCAACGTATCGATCGTGGTATTGGTCTGGAAATGCAGATCCCTGCTCAGGTCGATCCGTTCAAAGATATGGCTAAAGAAATCCTTGATATGATGGATATCCAATCCCGGATTATCTTCTTTCGCAGAAATAAACAGGAATTTCGCCAAACTCAACTGGTTGGTTCCCAAGATCAGGTTCGAAATGGTCAACAGCTCTTGTGGTCTTTCCACCTTCTGATAAGGGGTGTACCTTTCGCTTCCGATGGCAAACAACAAAGGGTGGACACCCGCTGGATCTACCGCATGAACGGCATGCAAGCCCGGAATCTGTTGTGGGATTGCATTACCCGTGATCTCATGGATCAAAGCACCAAAACTGGTATCCTCTTGTGGAGGTCTACCAACGACAGTGAACGACCAGATTGGATCCTTCCGATGGTACACTTTATGTACTTTCATCAACGGGAAGGGATGTACCAAGGAATAATAGCCGATATGGTCGCCAAATGGCCCTTCCGGTTTGTTCTCATTAGGATATACAGTTCCCGTGATCACAAAATCAGCATCCGCAGAGATACAGAACCCTTCATCATCATAAAAATAACGGAAGCGTCTGTTTCCCAATGTACCGGCAAATATCATTTCCGAAAGACCTTCCGGTAGTGGCATCACGGCAGACAAGGGATGTGAAGGCGGACCCCCAACAAAAATACTGACTTTTAAAGGTTTACCCAATTGATTGGCCTTGGTCTGATGCACACCAATGCCTCGGTGAAGTTGGTAATGAAGACCGATTTCCTGGTCTTGAATATAATCATTGCCCGCCAATTGAATCCTGTACATGCCCAGATTGGCATTCATGATTCCCGGCTTGCTGATATCTTCGGTATACACCTGTGGCATGGTCACGAATGGACCTCCATCCATAGGCCAGTTGACGATCTGAGGAAGTTCGGATATTTGGGTCCGCCCATAAAGTATAGGAGCCCCCGATTTCTTTTTCCATGGTAATGCCCCTAACGCCACCATCGAAGAACCCACATATTGGAATGGCTTCTTGAGTACCGACATCGGATTCATCTTCACGTCCACCAATTTTTTTACATGGTCCAAGGAATCCCTGAACATGAACCTGGAACGGTCCAACGTACCGAAAAGATTGGAAACCGCAGGAAATTTAGAACCTTTGACCCGTTCAAAGAATAAAGCCGGCCCTTGCGCATCATATACACGCATATGGATTGCCGCCATTTCAAGATAAGGATCAACCTCCTCTTTGATTCGAATCAAATGTCCATGTTGCTCCAGATCCTGAACACAATCACGTAAACTTTTATATCCCATAGTAATAGCAAATAGCTACAAATGTAATGGAAAGAAGGCAATATTGAAAGCTATTGGCTATTAGCTATTGGTCAAATTGGATCACTTGGTCCAATGGGGTAAAAGAGAACAACATAATATTTTTCCATGTACTGTTATCAATAGGATATTCCATAGACATCAGTCTCTTGAATTCGATCAAGTCCTCTTTATTGATCCTATACAATTTCTTGAACCACATATTCATAAAAATCCCTGGTACTTTAACACTTTGCACCTTACTGTTCGGGTAAAGTGTTTTTTTGTAAAGCCTGAACATTTCCTGGATGGTCACCGTTTTGGCACCTCCGATTTCGATAATCTCATTTTTAAAATTCTTTTCCCAGTCTACATTATAGATCCACCGAACAAGGTCTAAAGCAGAAATGGGGTTGAATTTTATCTTGGCAAAATCCGTATCGTAAGCCAAGTATTTCGAATTGATCAGTTTGTGCATGTACTTATCGAGCACACTACCCTTTCCGATCGCTAAATTTTTCAATACGATGGTATAGGTAAGGCCCGAATGTTCCAATACCTGCTTTATAAATTGTATGTAGGGCTTATCCATTAATCGTGCGATATAGACAATACGTCTACAGCCATTTCGTTCGGCCAATTGAATAAAATTATTCAAAGTGATCAGCTCCATGTTCAAGTTGACATGCTCTGACAGGGTGGGAACATGGGTAATATAGATTCCCAATTGGATTCCACCTACTACTTTATAATCTTCGTATTCCTGACCTTTTCTCAACAGGTCGACCATATCTAAACTCGCCGTTGGCTCTTCAATCTGCTTCGCTCTATAGAGATCGACATCACGTGCAATCCCATGGACATGATACTCATCTGCATTTAGGTTGCTCATGGCTCGTTTGCCTAAATATGAATTGAGTCCGGATAAAAGTATCTCCATCAGTCCTCCTAATTTTTAGTAAACAACTTTACCATATGAAACAGATTATTTTAATGAAAGTTTAATCAATTTTAAAATTTAACAATATTAAACATTTAATAAAATACATATTGTCTATATCGTGTAAAAATTGGGGTTAAAAGTGCTATAAACCTATCTAAAAGGCTATATTTGTTAGCATCGCATATTGGGAAAAAAACGGCATGGGTAAAAAAGTAGTTCTTGTTTGGTTCAGAAATGATTTAAGATTACACGATAATGAAGTGTTAACGGAGGCACTTCATAAATTCGACCTCGTTATTCCCGTCTTTTGTTTTGATCCGCGATACTACAATAAGAACAAATTTGACCAGTACAACACCGGTTTAAATAGGGCCCTTTTCCAACGCGAAACCGTTTCCCATCTCAAAGAAAAACTTCAAGCTTTACAGAGTGATCTGATGACCTTCGTGGGGTATCCTGAAGAGATCATCCCCAAGTTATGTGCTAAATATGAAGTTTCGGAGGTGTATCATCACCGCGAAGTAGCCACTCGGGAAACACAGATCTCTGAAATGGTAGAAGCAGCGTTATGGGAACAAAAAATAAACCTAAGGCATTTTATTGGCCATACCTTGTACCATAAAGAGGATCTACCCTTCCCTATTAAGGATATACCTGATAAATTCAATATTTTCAGAAAAAAAATAGAACGGGAAAGCAGTGTTCGCAAGCCATTTGAAGAACCTACGACCATCCCTTCGCCAACCCATTTGGAGGCTACTAAGTTTCCTTCTTTAGAAGAACTGGGGTACAGCACAACTGGTGAAGAGATCGACCAACTCCTTCCGGCGGGCGAAACCCACGCCAAGGAAAAACTCCAGCAGCTGTTGGACCCAACTTTCCAATCCATAGCGAATTACACCGAAATTTCACCTTATATAGCCGTTGGTGCCCTATCGCCGATCTACATTTACGATCAGATGCGCAACTCCAACCTCATCCAAAATAAACGCCGGTACGACCGTTTGATGACGACCCTTCTATGGCGGGATTATTTCCGATTCATGTTGAAGAAATACCCCAACGTTTTCTTCAAACTGAAAGGCAGCCAATCGGAAAAACCGAGTTCCTTTTTAGATGAGAACCAATTGGAACAATGGAAATCGGGAACCACAGGCGACCAAGCGGTGGATGAAGGAATCGCAAAACTGAAGGAAGAAGGAAATATAACCTATGCAGTGAGAAGAATGTTAGCTAGGTATTTTACGCAGAATGTCTCTTCCAACTGGTTAATAGGTGCCGCATTTTTTGAGGAATACCTATTGGACTATGCGCCAGCTACTACATATGGGTTCTGGTCGCATATGGCTTCCGTAGGAACCAGTGCCAAGGAAAATGTTTCGCAGGACTGGACCGAGTTTCGGAAAAAAGTTGTAAATTATTAAAACTAGCCTAATATTAGGCTGTAAACTTATATTATTATTGCTAAATTTGGCAAAATTTTATCTTACGTATCCAGCATGGACAATATGACATATTTGAGTAATGCCGATTCGAGTTACATCGACGGGTTATATCAATCGTACAAAGCAGACCCGAACTCCGTAGACTTCGGTTGGCAGAAATTTTTCGAAGGATTTGATTTCGGACAAGGTGCAGACCCTGGCACTGTTGCAGCTGATAATGTTTCAGAACACGCGTTAAAAGAGATTGACGTATTGAACATGATCCATGGTTACAGAGACCGTGGACACCTTTTCACACACACGAACCCTGTACGCGAGCGTCGTAAATACTACCCAGGCAAAGAGTTGGAGACCTTTGGTCTCTCCGAGTCCGATATGGACACGGTGTTCAACGCTGGAGTAGAGGTAGGCTTAGGTCCTGCTAAACTACGTGATATCCGCCAATTGATCGAAGACACTTATTGTGAATCTATCGGCGCGGAATTCAAATATATCCGTAACCCTGAAAAAATCAAATGGTTGCAAGACCGTATGGAAGCGGATAGAAATAAACCCAATTATTCCATCGATCAGAAAAAACGCATCTTCAAGAAATTGAACCGTGCCGTAGTTTTTGAAAGTTTCTTGGGTACTAAATTCTTAGGTCAAAAACGTTTCTCCCTTGAGGGTGCAGAAAGTTTGATTCCGGCATTGGATTCCGTAATCGAAACTGGAGCAAGCTTAGGGATTCAGGAATTCATGATCGGAATGGCTCACCGTGGTCGTTTGAACGTGCTTTCCAACATCATGGGCAAACCATACAAAACCATCTTCTCCGAATTTGAAGGTAAGATGTATGCAGAAGAAGATCCGGAATTACAATTTGGTGGTGATGTGAAATACCATTTAGGTTATTCTTCGGATGTAACCACAGAAGATGGAAAACACATTCACCTGTCTTTAGCACCAAACCCTTCTCACCTAGAAACCGTAGACCCGATCGTTGAAGGTATTACGCGTTCAAAGATCGATATGAAATACGACGGGGATTCCTCGAAGATTGCACCGATCTTAATCCATGGTGATGCAGCAATCGCTGGTCAAGGGGTGGTCTATGAAGTTACACAGATGTCGAAGCTTGAAGGTTACCGCACAGGTGGTACCATTCATATCGTTATCAACAACCAAGTTGGTTTTACGACCAACTATAAAGATGCACGTTCAGGAACATATTGTACTGACGTAGCAAAAATCTCTTCCTCACCAGTATTCCATGTAAATGGTGATGATGTAGAAGCAGTAGTATATGCGATCAATCTAGCGGTAGAATACCGTCAAAAATATAAGACCGATGTTTACATCGATCTATTATGTTACCGTCGTTATGGTCACAATGAGGCTGATGAACCTAAATTCACGCAACCATTATTGTACAAAGCCATTGAAAAGCACCCTAACCCGAAAGAGGTTTATGCGAAGAAATTAATCGACGAGAAATCGGTGGATACGGAATACTCCAAAGCCATTGAAAAAGAATTCAAGGATTATTTGCAGGAGCAATTGGATGCTGCCAAAAAAGTGGAGAACTTGGAAGAAGAGATCCCTATGTTTGGTGGTGCTTGGAAAGGATTACATGCCGGTAAAAAAGCAGAGATCCATACCACGGTTGACACCAAGGTATCTGATAAGGAATTCTTGAAATTGGCTACTGAGATCACCTCCCTTCCAAAAGACAAGAAGTTTTTCCGTAAGATTTCGAAATTGTTCGAAGACCGTGCTGCCATGATCAAGAATGACAGTTACGATTGGGCAATGGGTGAGTTAATGGCATATGCTACCCTATTGGATGAAGGCAAACGCGTTCGTATCTCCGGACAGGATGTTCAACGTGGTACTTTCTCGCATCGCCATGCCGTATTAACACTAGAAGACTCAGAAGAAAAATATATCCCATTGGCAAATGTGAATGGTGGCGAGCGTTTCAACATCTACAATTCCCTACTTTCGGAGTACGCGGTTTTAGGTTTTGAATATGGATATGCCTTGGCAAATCCGCAAGCTTTGACCATTTGGGAAGCACAATTCGGTGACTTCTACAATGGTGCACAAATCATCGTAGACCAGTACCTTTCCAGCGCAGAAACCAAATGGAAGCGTTCAAACGGTTTGGTGATGATGTTGCCACATGGTATGGAAGGTCAAGGTCCGGAACATTCTTCAGGACGTATTGAGCGTTTCTTGGAATTATGTGCAAACGACAACATGATCATTGCCAACTGTACTACACCAGCAAACTACTTCCACTTATTACGCCGTCAATTAGTTCGTAATTTCCGCAAGCCTTTGGTCGTATTCACTCCGAAGAGTTTGTTGCGCCACCCGAAAGTGGTTTCTAAATTAACAGATTTTACAAAAGAGAATTTCCAAGAGGTAATCGATGATAGCTACGCAAAACCAACTACAGTAAAACGTGTACTATTCTGTTCAGGAAAGATCTATTACGATCTATTGGAAAAACAACAAGCGGATAAACGTACGGATGTAGCGATCGTAAGGATAGAGCAAATCTATCCAGCACCAGTGGAGCAATTGCAAGCGATCCATAAGCGCTATAAAAACGCCAAAGAATTTATCTGGGTTCAAGAGGAAAATGAGAACATGGGTGCTTGGCCATACTACTGCCGTACCTTACGCAGAACGGATATTGAATTCACGGATTATATCGCACGTACAGCAAGCGGTAGCCCAGCTACAGGTTACATGAAGAAACACGTAGCACAACAGGAAGCAATTATTAATAAATCATTCGAATAAACAAAATGTTAGACCGTCCGTTATGTATAAGGAATATGTAACGGACGGTTTTAAAAAAGAACTATATGAGCTTAGAAATCAAAGTGCCTTCGGTAGGCGAATCAATCACCGAGGTAACCTTGGCCCAATGGCTAAAACAAGATGGCGATTACGTTGAAATGGACGAGAATATTGCCGAATTGGAATCAGACAAAGCAACGTTTGAATTACCGGCAGAGAAAGCTGGTATCCTACGTATCATCGCACAAGAGGGTGATACTTTAGAGATCGGAGCTGTAGTATGTACCATTGAAGAAGGCGATGCTCCTGCTGCTGGTGGATCTGAGAAATCAGAAGCTGCTCCAGCGAAGGAAGAAGCTGCTGCACCTGCAAAAGGCGAAACTGCTGCATCGGATGATGAAAACCCAGATAGCTATGCTGCTGGCACCGCATCTCCTGCTGCTGCAAAAATCCTTAGGGAAAAAGGTATCGATCCTTCCAGCATCAAGGGAACTGGTAAAGATGGAAGAATCACCAAAGAAGATGCTGAAAAAGCTCAAGCATCTGCTCCAAAAGCAGAATCAAAACCTGCTGCAGCACCTGCTGTTGCAAAACCTGCAGCTCCTGCTGTAGCTGGCGAACGTGTTGAACGTCGTGAAAAAATGAGTTCATTGCGTAAAACCATCGCTAAGCGTTTGGTAGCGGTGAAAAACGAAACAGCAATGTTGACTACGTTCAACGAAGTGAACATGCAACCGATCATGGACCTTAGAGCGAAATACAAAGATTCTTTCAAAGAGAAACACGGTATCGGACTTGGATTCATGTCTTTCTTCACTAAAGCGGTAACAACTGCCTTGAAAGAATGGCCTGCAGTAAATGCACGTATCGATGAAAATGAAATCGTTTATTCTGATTTCGCTGATGTTTCCATCGCGGTTTCTGCCCCTAAAGGATTGGTAGTACCAGTAATCAGAAATGCAGATGCGATGTCTTTGCACCAAATTGAAAAAGCGATTGCTGAATTGGCTGGTAAAGCACGTGATAACAAATTAACGATCGACGAAATGACCGGTGGTACTTTCACCATTACCAATGGTGGTGTATTCGGATCCATGATGTCTACTCCAATCATCAATGCGCCTCAATCGGCTATTTTAGGTATGCACAACATCATTCAACGCCCTATCGCGGAAAATGGTCAAGTGGTAATCCGTCCGATGATGTACATTGCACTTTCTTATGACCACCGTATCATCGATGGTCGTGAGTCGGTAAGCTTCTTGGTACGTGTTAAACAATTGTTGGAAGATCCAGCACGATTATTATTGGAAGTATAATTCCTACCAGATATAAGGAAAAAGGCAGTCGAACTAAATCGGCTGCCTTTTTCTATTTTATTGCTATATTGCCGCCTATGAAGGCTTCATCATTCCAAAAACTAACCCTTATCCTGTTTTCTATTTTTTTAGGGATACATACGGTTTCTGCCCAAAACATCGGATTAAAAGTAGATTTTCTTGGCTACGCAGATAATAGGGAATATAAAGCGCCATATACCCAGGCGAAGACATTTTTTGGAGCGACCATCTCCCCCAACCTTTATTTTCAACTGGAGGAAAACCATCGACTGTATGGCGGGGTACATTTCAATCAGGAATTTGGAATAAACAAGGAAAATCAAAGCCGGGTAAATCCCATTGCTTATTACAATTATAAAACAGAAAATATCGATTTTGCATTAGGTTTTATTCCTCGCTATGAACGAACCAAGGATATTCATCGGATGGTGCTGGCGGATACCTTCCAATACGACCGGCCTAATCTGGAAGGTTTGTATTTTCAGTACAAGATAAATGGTTTCCAGCAGGCGGTATTTATTGATTGGACCAGCAAACAAGGTTACAGCCATCGGGAACAGTTCATTGCTGGGATTTCCGGAAAATACCAGAAAGGTATTTTTTATGTTCAGAATGAGGGGATCTTATACCATAATGCCTTGACATCCAACGATAGTATTGATGAACATATTCAGGACAATGCGGTGGTTATGTTAAGGTTAGGACTGGATCTGAGTAAAAAAACGCTACTGGATTCGTTGACATTGGATGCTGGAGCAACCTATGGATTCGACCGCGTCAGATCGGTATATGACATGCAGAAATCACCGGGTTTTATAGCTAATCTTTACCTGGGCTATAAACGGTTTTTCCTGGCCAATAGTCTATATCTGGGGAAAGCGGTAAACCTACCACAGGGAGATCCTTTCTACCATCGCGATACCTATAACCGCTTGGATCTTGGTTGGATACCTTTCCAATCGGATAGAATAGAAGGAAAGTTTTCTGCTTCCTTCCATATTTCGGATGGTTTCTTTGATAACCAGCAACAGTTTACCCTTCGATATCGATTCGGGAAGGACTGGTAATTTTCCCCCTATTTGGCGGTTAGTTTATTATGGATCATCCGGTAATTGTATTGTTGGATGAATGCCTGGACCGTGATCTTCATATCTTCCTGTACGGCTGCTTCCTTACCCAATAAATTCTTTTTCAATAAAGCATCTTGGCGAAGATTGTAAAGGGATTTTACCTCATCATTGTCATAGGTCATGAAATAATCGCCTTTGAAAATATTATAGGAGCCGCCACCAATATTACTGATAAGGAAATTGTTCGTATCCGGTGCAAAAGCATCAAATCCAAAGGAAAAATAAGGCTGGTCATAGCCCAGGTAATTCAATACGGTAGGCATGATATCAATCTGTTGCACCAATTTATCCGACAGGCCTTTCAGTTCCCCTCCAGGATAATAAAAGATGATAGGTATGGAAAATGAATTGGGTAAAGTATGGTATTCATCGAAAAAACTCATGCTGGCATGGTCTGCACAGATGACGAACAAGGTATTGTTGTACCAAGGCTTTGTTTTTGCCGTTTCAAAGAATCGTTTCAGGGAATAATCAGCATAGCCGATCGGTTCATGGAGGGCCAAGTTTCCTTTCGGAAATTTGCCTTCATATTTTTCGGGCACTTTAAAGGGATGGTGGGAAGATAAGGAAAAGAAACTGCTGAAGAAAGGTTCTTTTAGATGATCCATTTCATTGGCCATATATTGCATAAAGGGTTCATCCCAAATACCCCAGATCCCGTCAAAATCTGCATCGTTGTTATATTCTGTTTTTCCGAAATACTTTTTGATACCCGCCAATTGCATATATGCGGAAAAACCCATACTACCGTTCGGTGCACCATGGAAGAAAGCGGTTTCATAGCCTTTATCGCCTAATAGCTTGGCGATGCTGGTTGTTTTATTCCCCGAATAGATGGAGAGCACAAATGGTTCTCCGATGGAAGGGATTCCGGTAATGACGGAAGGTAATGCATCGATGGATTTTCGCCCATTGGCATAGGAACGGTTAAAGGTATAGGACTGGGGTATCAAGGAGTCTAAAAAAGGGGTATAGCCTTTATACTTTCCTCCATCCAATTGTTTATTATAAAAACCGATATGCTCCTTTCCAAAGCTTTCCAGGATCAGGAAAACCACATTCAGCTTATTGAAGTTGCTGGAATCTTTGGGCTGATGGATAACTGGATAAATGCTTTCCAAATCCTTTTCGGAAAAATAATGTTTCTCCTTATAGGTCACTGCCTTTAGGGTTTTTAGAACGGAAAATGGCGTATTGAGCACAATGTTCATCTCCTCTGGAGATTTGACGTAATCTCCGGCATTGCTCAGGGTAATTGGGCGTGTACTGTGCGCCCATCCTCCCCTAACGCCTCCAATAAAAAAGAACGCAACCAACAGAAGACCTACCGTTTGAACCGCATAAAATGGCCAAGCCATTTTTTTGGGACGCTGTAATTTGATCAGGTCATACCCTTTCGCAAATAACCAGGCGATCAGGACAAACACGATCAGCAGGTACCAGTAATCGATCAGGAAATCCACGGTCAGCCTCAGGAGGTTATCTTCGTTGGCAAATTGGCTAAAAACGGTCCCTGTTGTTCTTTTCAGTGTAAAAGGGTAATAAGCATAATCGATAAGGTTCAATCCTATTCCGATGGAATTGCTTACTACAAATAGCCATTTGCCAACCTTTTGATATTTTGGATGGTATTTGAACGGAATGGGCAAGGCGAACATCAAAATATAAAGGATATTGATGTAGAATAGCGCCACAATATCAAAACGGATCCCCCCAAACATCATGTACATCAATTCACTGGAACTTATCCCAGGAAATTGGCTGAGGTTGATCCAGTAGAACCCCAACCGTAAAACGGCATAAATAATAAGCATCGCTAGAATCCGTAGGGTAATAGCAATATATGGCCCAAACCAACTGTTTAACTTAATCATGTTAATAATTCATAAAGTCCTGGTAGACTTCTTGATAATATGCTTTTGCTAGATTTAATAGACTATCCGTTTTCGATTTTGGATAGTCCTTGTTTTTCATATAATTAATGGAATTCCCTATATGATCGTAGGAAATCTCTTGGTCTTTCTGAATGATTCCAAAGGAATTTTTAGAATTATAGAAGGCAATAGAAGGCGTATTGGCGTTTAGAAGATCACGGCTCCATCTGTATCGATCTGCAGGTATCCCTAATTGCTTGAACAGGGTGGCTACCAGGTCATTTTGGTTGCCTATCTTTTCCACTTTTAACCCTCTATAGGGCGGTTTGATCACCTCTCCAAAGAATATCATTGGAATATGGAACCTGTTGGGATGGGTAATATCAAATTTTTCACTCGGTAAACGATGCCCATGATCAGCGACCAGCACAAATAAGGTGTTTTTATACCAGGCTGTTTTTTTGGCCTGTTCCAAGAAATCCATGATAACGGAATCGGTATAATAGGCCGTACTTCGAAATTTATCGGCATTTGATTTATCCCCAAACTTATAGCCGTTGTTTAAGGTGAATGGTTCATGATTGTTCAAAGTGAACAAACTGTAAAAAAATGGTTGTTTTTCTTTTTGTATGTCTTTCAGCATCCGTTGGAAAACCACATGATCATAAACTCCCCAGGAAGAACGTTCTTCCAATGGATTGAAGTTATGGTTATCAACGACCTCTTCCACTCCATGTGCCAACATGTAGGATTTCATATTGTAGAATTCGGATTGCCCACCATGGTAAAAAGCCGACCGATAGCCTAAGCTATCCAATTCCTGCCCCATTCCTGGGAGGTTCTCATGCTTGTCGATGTATTTGATGATACTTTCTGGCCCTTGTCCCGGAAAAGCACTGAATATACCAATGATACCTTTGTCCGAACGGTCGGAAGTGGCGTAGATATGCTGGAAGGATACCCCCTGCTGCATTATCTTTTCCAGATTAGGGCTTACCCCTTTTTCCCCGCCCAGCGATTCAACCAGATCTGCGGTAAAGCTTTCCATAACCAATAAAACGATGTTTGGCCGGCTATTGGTCAAGATCTGTAAACTTGAATCTTGATCTTGGGTAAAAACAGGATTTAATATTTTCTTTCTTTCCTCAGGTTCAAAATAGAGGTAAGGAGAATGGTTTCGCCTATTGCTGCTGAAATATTCTTTCAACAAGGCATATTGGGTATTCACCGCAGCATGATTATAGAATGCTTCGGAAGAAAAATAGGCCCTGCTGGGATTTAGCGGTGCTCTTCCATAACCCCCACGGATAAAAGTGAATAATAATCCTGCTATTAGAACAAACAGCAACACGACAGCGGTTGGTTTATGGAAATTACGATAGCGCAGGTTCTTGAACAACATTGTATAAAACCAATAGGAAAGTCCTACTCCAAGAATTATCCCCAATATCGGAATGAATATTGGCGTTGATTCTGCGGAAGCCGCAGCGCCTATGGCGTCTTCCAAAACGGCATCAACTGCACGCTTTGAAATCTTATCCCCCCACTCTCGGTAGATATTCACATTGATAAACATGGTCAAAAAGAAGAGGATCAAAACCAACATGGTATAAACATGCAACGGTTTTAGCCCCCATCTCAACTTGGGAATAAAATAGGAAAGGAAATAAAAAAGAAAGGGAATAGCACAGATGTAGGCAGCTACGGAAAAGTCTAACGATAATCCATGCCAATAAATCTCCAATATATCCATGAACCCACCTTCCCCGATCTTCTCCGAAAACGACGCAATAAATACCGCCCTGTCGATAAAACAGATGATTAACCAAAAGGCAAAATACCGCAGTAAAATATTGAATTCATGGACAAGTCTTTGCATGAGTCTTGCTATTTTGACCGCCAAAAATACACTTAATAATCTTTAGCTAACACTTTCTTAACAATAATTTACAATTGGAAGGCTTTCCATGCATTAAATTATACCTCAGGCATGTGAAAAGCGGCGATTATTGCGTATTTTTGTATCCTTTTAGAATCTATTTAATACGTAATGAGCATAGCAAAGACCTACAGTCCCAAAGAAGCCGAAGAGAAGTGGTATTCTTACTGGATGTCGAATGGATTTTTCCGTTCGGTACCAGACGATCGTGAGCCTTATACAATTGTAATGCCTCCACCTAATGTGACTGGAGTATTGCACATGGGCCACATGTTGAATAATACGATCCAGGATGTGTTGATCCGTCGTGCCCGCATGCAAGGTAAAAATGCCTGCTGGGTACCTGGAACTGACCATGCATCCATCGCTACGGAGGCTAAAGTCGTCGCTATGTTGAAAGAAAAAGGCATCGACAAGAAATCCATCTCCAGAGAGGAGTTCTTGAAATATGCTTGGGAATGGAAAGAGAAGTATGGTGGCATCATCCTGAAGCAATTGGAAAAATTAGGTGCATCCTGTGATTGGGAAAGAACCAAATTCACCATGGATCCGGATCTTTCTGAGGCGGTTTTGGATACTTTCATCAAGTTCTACAAAGAAGGCTATATCTATCGTGGCGTACGGATGGTAAACTGGGATCCGCAAGGAAAAACAGCTCTTTCTGACGAGGAAGTAATCCGTAAGGAAGTGAACCAGAAATTGTATTACATCCGCTATAACATCAAGGATAGCAAGGAATATGTGATTATTGCGACCACGCGTCCAGAAACGATCATGGCCGATACGGCTATCTGTATCAACCCGAACGATGAGCGCTATACCCACCTTAAGGGGAAATCCGTATTGGTTCCATTGATCAATCGTGAAATTCCGATCATCCAGGATGAATATGTAGAAATGGAATTTGGTACAGGATGTTTAAAGGTTACTCCTGCCCATGATCTGAATGACTACGAATTGGGTCAAAAACATAATCTGCCTGTTATCGATATCCTGAACGATGATGGTACCTTGAATGAGAAGGCAGAGATCCTGATCGGAGAAGATCGTTTTGCTGCTCGTAAGAAAGTGGCTGTGCTGTTGGAAGAAGCAGGTCAGATTGAAAAAATTGAAGATTACAAATCTCAGGTAGGATTTTCTGAGCGTACGGATGCGGCCATCGAACCAAAGCTATCCATGCAGTGGTTCCTGAAAATGGACGAGCTCTCGAAGCCTGCCCTAGAATATGTGGAAGATGGAACCATTAAATTGATTCCAGAGAAATTCTTTGCTTCCTATAAACATTGGATGGAGAATGTGAAGGATTGGTGTATCTCCCGTCAGTTATGGTGGGGACAGCGGATCCCGGCATGGTTCAATGAGAAGAATGAGTTCGTTGTGGCAAAAACCGAAGCAGAAGCTATTGCTGAATTTGAGCAACAGGGAAAAACTGCAGTTGGTATCCGTCAAGAAGATGATGTATTGGATACTTGGTTTTCATCGGGTTTATGGCCATTGTCGGTTTTTGATGGTGTCCGTAATCCAGAGAATCCAGAATTCCAATATTATTACCCAACCAATGATCTGGTAACCGCGCCGGAAATCTTATTCTTCTGGGTGGCGAGAATGATCATTATGGGCCATGATTATACGCAAAAACCTCCTTTCAGAAATGTGTACTTAACGGGTATCGTAAGGGATAAATTGGGAAGGAAGATGTCCAAATCCTTAGGTAACTCTCCTGATCCGATTGAATTGATGGAGCAGTATGGTACCGATGGGGTTCGCGTAGGTATGTTATTGTCCTCTCCTGCAGGAAATGACTTGATGTTCGATGTGTCCTATTGCGAGCAAGGAAGGAATTTTGCCAATAAGATCTGGAATGCGTTCCGCTTGGTAAAAGGCTGGGAAATTGTGGATGCTCCTGCGACTGAGGCACAGAAAATGTCTGCTTCTTGGTTTGAAAATAGGTTTAATCAGGCCTTGGTAGAGATCAATGAGCATTTTGCAAACTATAGATTATCGGATGCCCTAATGGCGACCTATAAATTGATCTGGGATGATTTCTGTGCTTGGTATTTGGAGCTGATCAAACCGGCTTATCAATCGCCGATCGAAAGAGAGACCTTGGATACCGCATTAGGATTGTTCCAAAAAGTGCTTAAGTTGGCCCATCCGTTCATGCCTTTCTTAACAGAGGAACTGTGGCATGATGAGATCTTTGGAATTAGAGAAGAAAAGGATTGCATCATTGTTGCGGAGTTCCCTGAACCTCAAGGTTTTGATGAGGAGCAGATCAAGGAGTTTGCCACGGTTCAACAGATTATTTCGGAGGTGAGGAATATCCGGAATTCTAAGGGTATTTCGCCGAAAGTGGCTCTTCCATTGGCGATCAATGCGAGTAATATCGATTATAGTAAGTACCAGGATAGTATTAAGAAGTTAGCGAATATTGAGGAGCTTACTTTTGTCAAGGAGAAGGTTGCAGGAGCGGTAAGCTTCTTGGCGGGAAAAGATGAGTGTTATGTAGCACTGGAAAACAATGTTGATGTGGATGCGGAGAAAGAGCGTATTGGGAAGGAAATTGAGTACCTGAAAGGGTTCTTGGTTTCAGTGGAGAAGAAGCTTTCTAATGAGCGATTTATTCAGAACGCGAAGCCGGAGATTGTTCAGAACGAGCAGAATAAGAAGGATGACGCGATAGCGAAGATCAAGATCTTGGAAGAGAGTTTGGAAAGTTTGGGGTAAACCTCGTCATTGCGAGGAACGAAGCAATCTTTCAAACGTCATTGCGAGGAACGAAGCAATCTTTACCCATGATGCTGAGCGAAGTCCAAAGATTGCTTCCTCGTACCTCCTCGCAATGACGCAGAGTTAACAATTACATGCAAACAAAAAAATAGCCTCAGCAAAACACTGAGGCTATTTCTATTATTCTTATCCAATTTTTATTCATTCAAGAATCTAAATTCTTTCAACAATCTAAATTACTTTTCCCTCCAAAAATCTACTTCTCTTCCCGAACAAACTTACCATTCAAATCAAAATAAAGATCCACATCATTCGCCAATTCCAATTCATAACCGGTAGCTTCCTTATCAATCATATGCACGGCTACATTTCCATGATTAGTCTTTAAATAATCCTGAATAGCTGTCGGTATTGCAGATAAAGGAACATTCTTCTGATCCTCTACACTAATCTCCATCCAATTCCCAGCTGCATCAAAATCCAATTCTGTACCATCTGCCAACTTAACCTCATATAAAGTACCATCTGCATCAGCTACACCTTTCTTTTCCGTTCTGCTAATAGCCGTTGTTCCAAAATGCTGCTCAATAAATTTCTTTGCTGCATCAGGGACCTCACCGTTATCCATCGTCGTAGCGGAGCTATTTACAGGCTTTGTTTCCACATTACCCGCCGGATCTGTCGTCGTAACTGTCTCTTGTCTATTCTGATTATTACAGGATATCATCAATAAAGCGAATCCTAAAACACTAAGTAACTTCATCTTTTTTTTCTTTAATTACCTCTTATTCTTTAACATAGAAAAAGATTTCTTATCCATAGAACACAGCAACCCTTAAATTGTTTTCTCAGATTCCACATCAATCGTAGGTGGAATCAATTTATACACCACCGGTGTCACCACCCGAGATAATAAGGTCGAACTGATCAAACCACCAATCATCACAATTGCCAATGGCGAAATCAACGGATTTGAAGACCATGCAATGGGCATCAATCCTCCAATAGCCGTAAGCGAAGTTAAGATGATCGGCAAAAACCTCAACTCCCCTGCCTTCTCGATCGCCTCGTTCAACTCCACCCCTTCCCTTCGCAACTGATTGGTAAAATCAACCAAAAGAATGGTATTCTTAACCTCTATCCCGGCCAAGGCAACAATTCCAATCGTAGCCACAAAAGACAAGGTATTCCCAGTAACCAACAAGGCTATTACCGCCCCAACAATTCCCAAAGGTATCACCGATAATACAATCAATGTACTCTTGAACGTTTTGAATTCCAATATCAACACGGCAATAAACATAAAAACCGTAATCATGATGATGGTCCCAAATCCTCCGAAAGCCATCTCCCGGCTTTCCACCTCTCCCCCCATCTCATAGCTATATCCAGCTGGAAAAGGAAACTCATCCATCTGCTGGATCACATCGTTGATCACCTCATCATTTCCAAAACCCTTTGCAACAAAGGAATTAACGGCAACCATCCTCACCTTATCCTGGTGATAAATATTGGCCGGCGATACTTCAAAGCTAAAGCTAGCCAACTGGGATAAAGGAATGGAAGTACCCGCTACATTATCCACAAAAACCTGCTCCAATGTACTTAAATCAGCTTCCTTACCCCGAGGCACTGTTACTAGAATATCATACTCATTATCATCCGAATTTGGATCAGTATAAGTTCCAACGGAATAGCCAGCCAGCGCAATACGGATGGTCTGGTCGATAGAAGAAGTTGGCACACCTAAAGCCATCGCCTTCTCTTTATTGATATCCACCTTTATATCCGTTTTATTGTTTTTGATCGGGTTATTGACATACTCCGAACCCGCAGTGTTCTTCAACAATTCTTCTACCCGATAGGATAAAGCCTGAAGTGTATCCAGGTTTTCCCCAAATATCCGAACCTCTACCGGAGAAATAACAGGCACCCCCTGTTCGAAATCCCTCACCTCGATCTTAGCATCCAGATAAGGTGTCCATTTCTCCCTCAATGATTCTATCAGCACCAGTTTTTCCTTATACTTCACATCCTCATGCAATTGGACGAAAATATCCGCATAGGCCTGATCTTCACTTCCCTGCTGCATGTTATAATATACCCGAGGATTTCCTTTCCCAACATTACTTGTAAAATACTTTACTGCAGGGATCTGCTTCAATTCCGCCTCGATCTGCTTGGTTATACTATCCGTCTGCTGTATGTTCCCTTGCAAAGTTGTATTGATGTGGATCATGAACTGCGGTTTCTCCGAAGGCGGAAAGAGGCTAAAGCCTACCACCGGAATCAGCGCCAAAGAACCCAGGAAAATCGCCAAAGCAATCAATGTTGTGCGTCCCGGATGCTTCAAGGCTTTGTCCAGGAAAACACCATAACTTTTATGGATAATGTTCTGCATCCCCCTTAGGATGGCATTTCCTCCCTCATGTTCATGAGGCTTCAAAAGTTTACTCGCCAAGAAAGGCACCACCAATAACGCGATCAACATGGAGCCCACCACCGATGAAATCACGGCTATAGGCATACTCCGAATAAACTCCCCCGCCATTTCCGGCATAAACACCAGTGGCATAAATGCGATCACCAGCGTGACGGTACAGCCCACAACCGCTAGAGCAATCTGTTCAGTCCCTTTGATGGAAGCTTCAAATCGGCTATATCCTTCCCGCATCCATCGTTCAATATTCTCCACCACCACAATACTATCATCCACCACCAAGCCCAAGGCTACCACAAAGCCTACAATACTCAATTGGTTGAGGGAATAACCTAAGGAATTCATGGCAATGACCCCAAGTCCTAATGAAAGCGGGATAGCGATCATAACCACTGCTGATGCCCTAATTCCTAAAGGAAGCAAGGTGATCAGCACCAAGGTAATCGCAATGGCAAAATCAATTCCCAAGCCGCTCAGCCGTTTGTTCACATTCTCGGCCTGATCAAAATTCAGTTGCAGATCCACATCTTTTGGTAGGCTCTCCTTAAATTTTGCCAACACCGCCAAGTATTCCTTTTGGGTGTCGGAAATGTTCATCCCTTCCTTTTGGGCCGCATTGATCAATAAACAATGGAACCCATTCAACCGGGTCTTATGGCTAGCGCTCGCAAAAGTCGGATATACATTTGCCACTTCCCGCAGCATGATATTCTTACCGCCATTACTCGAAATGATCGTATTGGAAATATCTTCAATCGCCTGGTAATTTCCCGATGTTTTTACGCTATAGGTTTGCGTACCGGCCTTTATACTTCCGGCAGGAATGTTCTGGTTCTCCGTCTGCACCGCCTGAATCACGCGGTTCAAGGGGATCTTTAGTTCCGCTAGTTTAGCCTGATCGATATCGATTCGAACCTGTTGATCGGCTAATCCGGAAACTTCTACATTTTTTAAGGCCTTCACCTTCTCGAGTTCCTGCTTCAGCTTGTCGGATAATTCCTTCATTTTGCTGAGAGATGCACTCTCGGATATCAAGGCCATCTGCACCACACTTACATTCGTAGGATCGATCTTCATCACCTCCATACTGTAAATATTATCCGGCAGACTTGGACGAGCGGCATTCAACTCCCGCACCAATTCCTGGTACTTTTCATCATAGCCAACTCCATACTCAAACTCCACAAAAAAGGAAGCTACAGAATTGCTAATCGAAGTTTTGATATTCTTAACATTGTCCAAAGAATAGAATCGCGTTTCCAAAGGTTTTACAATCAATTGCTCCATATCCTTGGGATTGGTTCCCGGATGGATAACAATAATGGGAAAACTAACCGCTTTCATGTCCGGGTCCTCTGCCCGGGGCATGGTCAGGATCGAACTCACCGCAACCACCATAATCATCAGAACCATGATCAGGGTGAATTGATAATTCCGAATCGGATATTTTATTAAACTCATGATCTTAGCTTTTGATTATTTACGAATTTGGATAGGCGATCCGTCCTGAAGATATGCACTCCCAGCAACGATCAATCCCTGCGCGCCCTCTAGGCCAGAACTGATCAGCACCTCATCCTTTTCCATTCTGGCGATCTTCACGGGCTGCCTCTTCGCTTTTTTACCATCAAAGGTGACAAACACATAGCCGTCCTTCCCGTCAGCATCCAGAAGGGCGCTGTAAGGAATCCTCCAATAAGGTTCTCTGGAAGGCTGTACCGATTGAATAACCGAACGACCAAATATGCCCGAAGCCAATTTATAGGCAGGCTTTTCCCGCAGTTCCAAAAAGATGGTGAATGTTCCGGATTGCGGATCCAATCCTTCGGATTTCTTGGAAACCACCGCCGCCAAGGTGTCATTGGGCATCGCATCGGTACTGATCTTTGCCTGATCGCCGATCTTGATCTGCGCCCATTGCTGATCCCCTACGCCTACCTTCAGTTTCCAATTGGCATTGCTTGCGCCATTTACCTGTAAAACCGGCGTTCCAGGACCTACAACCTGCCCATCGTTTGCCAGTTTTGCCAGTACATAACCCGAAACTGGCGAATAGATATTGGAATATTGCTGATTGAAACCTACTGATTTCACATCCTGAAGGGCTACATCCAACGCTGTTTTGGCGTTCTGTAGCTGTTCCAGCGTAGCAACGCTATCCCGGTATAATTTGTTCGCACGTTCATAATCCCGCCGTGCCTTCTCTACCGACAGGTTGACCTGACCTGCACGCGCATCCACCTCCGAGCTATGTACGGAGGCCAATAACTGCCCTTTCCGTACCGGATCCCCTTCTTTCACCAGAATACGCGAGATCACCCCGCCATTCTTGAAACCCAGGATGGTTTCATCATCGGTGCTGAAAACGCCCGTCGCTTCAATTTCATTGACCCCACCGGAAGCCTGTAAACTGATTAATTTAACCGGAATGGTATCCTTTACGGGCAATGCGGATTGCCGTTCCGAAGATCCACATCCCACAAAAAGGATCAAACTTGTGCTTGCTATAAGAGCTGTATATAAAGATTTCATATCGTTTAGTTTAAAGGGTAAGAAGCATTTTCACGTTCAAATTTTGCCAGAGCCGATAAGAGCTTAAAAGCGGCAATATTATTTGCCAATTGGGCAGTGGTGTACTGCGAGCGGGCATCAATGGTCTCGATATAGGTATTTACCCCTTCTTGGAAACCACGAAGGATCAGTCGTTGATAGGTTGCGGCAGCTTCCAGCTGCACCTTGGAGCTCTCATAATTCTTCTTCATCGCCAGCATCTCATTCTGAGACATCCTCGCCACTAATTCCAATTGCTGTTTCGCCTGTACCAATTGGTTCTGGGCTTCGGCAACAGCGATCTGGCTTTCCTGGATCTTCAGCTTATTTCGGTTTCCGGCAAAAATCGGAAAGCTCAATTGTGCACCCACCATATAATATTGCGATTGACTACTTATTTTCATGCCCTCAGCCTGGGATCCTAGATCAAGAAAGGCATTCAATTTCGGAATGTACACCTGTTTGTTCATATCCGACATGGTCTCCTGGATCTGGATATTATCCTGTAGGGATTTTAATTCCTCCCGGGCAGAAATATCCACGTGAAGGTGCTGATCCATGGTCTGAACCGCCTCCGATTTCCCATCACTTTCCGTTATTGGCGCTTCGGCATCTCGATTCAATAAGGCATTGAAATAATATTGCGCATTTTTAACCTGCTGCTCCGCTTCGGCAATCTTTGCCTCCTGTTGGGCAATCTCCGCATCTGCCCGAACCACATAGGCCGGAAGCCCCTTCCCTGCATCCAATAATTTCTGGTTTACCCTTCTTCCCTCTTTGGCCAAGCTTGCCGCATTTTCATAGATGGCTTTCGCTTCTAGAGCGCTCAAGTAATTGAAATAAGCTATTTTTATATCCTTCACCAATTCCCTTTTATATTGCTCAAGCTCCTGCCTGTTCATCTTCACCATGGTCTCCCGTATTTGTCGGTTATGTTTGATATCGGTATTGATGATTGGCACGGAAGTCCTTACCTTGGCATCGTAATAATGTTGGGGCAAGAAATTAATCTGTTGGTTTTCGATCTGTGGGAAAGCCTGGCTCTGTGTCAACTGGTTTAGCGTGGTATACACCGGGTTCAACATATCCCCAACTGGTAGGTCGATTGAACGGCCTCCATCCGCATGTGTATAGGTTAATTCGAAGGAGATATCGGGTAAATACATCGTCCGGGCAGCCTCCAAACCATTCATGGCCTTTTTGAGGGATAGGTTCTTGGAAACCAAGGTGAGGTTACTATCCAATCCCAATTTCACATACCTATCCAATACAGGATTTTGGGCTTTACCACTGCCCGAAATCCCCACTAAAAAGAGGCAAAGAATTAAGCATTTAAAACATGTTTTCATTATTAACAGTGTTAAGTAAGTTATCAAAATTTTTATTTCGTACTTCCCATCATTTGAACGAAGGCCTCAAAGGAAGCATACATCATGTCCTTTACGCCTTCCTGAAAGCCCACCACATCAATGATCTTTTCCAGATGTTGGGTAACATGTAGGGTAACCAATCCGTGGACCGCCGCCCAGGCCTGCATGGTGACCGCCTCTACCGTCATCCCTTTAAAATAGCCCTGCTGTTGGCATTGGGCAACGGTCATTTTCAGGAATTCCAATACCCTTTCTCCCTCCTGCCATTGTTCACTACCACATTGCTGGTCCAGGAAATCCATGGGTTCTTTCATCATGAACATAACTTCGTAATATTCAGGATTGTCCAAGGCAAATTCGATATAATTCTTACCAACAGCCTTTAACCGTTCAAATGGATCTTCCACGACTCCTAAGGGCATAAAACGGTCACGCATCATGGTGAACCCCACCTGATGCAATGCATAGATTAAGTCATTTTTATCTTTATAATAGAGATAGATCGTGGTCGGACTGAAACCAATCTCTTGGGCGATCTTTCGGATGGAGGTTGATTCATAACCTTGCTGCACAAACAATTTTTTTGCTGCTTCAAGGATCAATACCTTTAAATCTTCTTTTTGTTTCTGTTTTTTCATGGAGCTAGTGAATACAGAACAAAACTACTTAACACCGTTAAGTTTTTAAGCAGAATGAGTCATTTTTTTAAAAAAAATTAAAAACTGAAAAAAAATGACTGATTATAGGTGTAAAAAGCGGTTTGATTACCGAATTTGGAGCGAATTTAATTGTAACAAAAAAAGGGTAGCCTAAGCTACCCTTCATCAACTAACCACAACTAATCTTACTTCACCTCTATAAGTCTTTTAGCAACAATTGCTTCTTCTTTTTTACCAATTTTGATTGCCAATACGCCATCTTCGTAAGATGCATCGATATTTGCATAATCCACTACCTCTGGTAAGGTAAATGAACGGGAGAATGAAGTATAGCTAAATTCTTTTTTGCTATAGGTTTTTCCATCTTCTACTTTCTCCTCTTTCTTCTCAACGGAAATACTGATGATATTCTTATCCACGTTGATTTTAAAATCTTCTTTTTTCAATCCAGGAGCCGCCAACTCAATATGGAATGCCTCTGGTGATTCGGTGATGTTTACCGCAGGTACGCGGGTAACCAAACGATCACTGATGAATGAATCATTGAATAGGTTGTCGAATACGTTGTTAACAAATGGGTTTACAGCGTCTGTATTGTACGATTTTCCAGGTAATTTAATTAATGCCATGTTTTAATTCCTCCTTATTAATAATGTAATGTTTTTATTTTTTTTAATTCAAATACACTAGCTCTTGTTCAATGAACGTACCAAGTGTTATTTTCATTATTTAAAGGACAAATTGACAGATATTGTTTTGCAACAAAAGACAAAATGACACTAATCTTTGCTGTAATGCAGGGAAACAACAGAATTCGCCAAGTCACCACCAAATGGAGGATTGGACTTTCGGATCCGAACATCAATCTTTTGTACGGAGGAATAGGTTTCCACTAACTTATTGAGGATATCTTCCGCTGCGGACTCCAAGAGTTTACGGCGTGGACTCATGACTTCTACCAAGATCCGATAGATTTCCTCGTAATTGATGGTGTTCTCGAGGACTTCCGAGTCGGGGTTTTTAAAAGGGAAACTTACAGAGACCGTAACAAAGAACTCATTTCCTAAAATCTGTTCTTCTTCGTAAAATCCAATGGGAGAATAAAATCGAACTTCTTCTAGGGAAACTTGCTGGATAATTTGGGCCATTTCTGTAAAGTTTTAATGATGGATAGCTTAAAATTAATCAATATTCTTATATTAACACAAATAAATCTAAAACCTATGCTCAAACAAACATTAATCATTTCGATGTTAGGAATGGCGGGGATCTGCCAGGCCCAAACAAAATTCCAACCACAAGATACGGAGTTTTATAGCCCTGTACCTCCTGTTGTAAAAACATTTGCCAATAAAGCGCCCAGTGATGCGATAATTTTATTTGATGGGAAGGATCTGGGGGAATGGGTAAGTGAGAAGGATGGAAAATCACCGGCGGCTTGGACCATTTCGAATGGTGTGCTGACGGTAAAACCGCAGACCGGAGGGATTAGGACCAAAAGGGATTTTGAGGATTTTCAATTGCATTTGGAATGGCGTAGTCCGGAGGTGATAAAGGGCGAAGGCCAGGGAAGGGGTAATTCTGGGGTATTCCTGCAGGGGAAATATGAGGTGCAGGTATTGGATAATGATGATAATAAGACATATGTGAATGGACAGGCAGGAAGTTTATATAAGCAGAGTGCGCCTTTGGTGGAAGTGAGGAAACCGGAAAATGGTTGGCATAGTTATGATATTATTTATTCGGCGCCAAGGTTTAATGAAAATGGGAGATTGATTAAGCGGGGGATGGTTACTGTTTTGCATAATGGGGTTGTGGTGCAGAATAATACGGAGCTGCAGGGAACAACGGAGTATATTGGAATGCCAAAAATGGTAGCCCATGGAAGGGGTCCTATTGCATTACAGGATCATGGGGATTTAGTTTCCTTTAGGAATATTTGGATAAGGGAATTGAAGTGATGGGTCACTCGTCATTGCGAGGAACGAAGCAATCTTCCAACATGTCATGCTGAGCACGCTATGAGACAAAGTCTAAAGATTGCTTCGTCGTACCTCCTCGCAATGACGCTGAGCCTACTTCAACAAATTAACCGAATACAAATCCTTCCTTCTATCCTGCAAAATCTTCACTGTCCCATACTCATGCAAATCCTTCAGCGCTGATAAATCCACATCCGCAATAAGCACCATCTCCGTATTCGGCGTTGCCTCCGCCTTGATCGCATTATTCGGAAACGCAAAATCAGAAGGCGTAAAAACAGCCGATTGCGAATATTGAATATCCATATTATTTACCCTTGGCAAATTCCCTACAGATCCCGCAATCGCCACATAACACTCATTCTCAATTGCTCTAGCCTGCGCACAAGACCTCACCCGAATATATCCATTCTGCGTATCGGTCATGTAAGGCACAAACAAGATCTGCATCCCTTGATCCGCCAAGATCCTGCTCACTTCCGGAAATTCCACATCATAACAGATCAACAAGCCCACCTTACCACAATCCGTATCAAACACCTTCACTTCACTTCCACCTACCAAGCCATAATACTTAAACTCATTCGGGGTAATATGAATCTTCTTGTACGAATCCAAACTACCGTTCCTATGGCACAGGTAAGAAATATTATACAACTTTCCGCGCTCCATGATCGGCATGGACCCCGCTATAATATTCACATTATACGAAACCGCGAACTGCTGGATCCGCTCAATGATCTCCTTCGTATGCTCCGCCAATTTCTCCATCGCCAAACGCTCCGGAAGCTCATTGTAAGGACTCATCAGCGGCGTATTGAAAAACTCCGGAAACATAATGAAATCCGTATTATAATCACTCACCGTGTCCACGAAAAACTCTACCTGATCATAAAATTCCTGTAGGTCCTTAAAAGAACGCATCTGCCACTGCACCAAACCTAAACGTATCGTCTGCTTAGAGGCCGAGAACGATTTGGACAAAGGTTCATAGTAAATATTATTCCATTCCAATAAAGTAGCCACCTCCATGGATTCCGAATCCTCTGGAAGATAATTCTTCAGAATCTTCTTCACATGGAAATCATTCGATAACTGGAAGGTCAGGGTCGGATCATAGATTTCCTTGCGTTTTACCTTTTCGATATAGGTACGTGGAGTCATGCTATCCGCATAGTTATGGTAGTTCGGGATACGACCACCTGCAATGATCCGTTGAAGGTTCATCGCCTCACACAGTTCTTTACGCGCATCGTACAGTCGACGACCTAAACGCAACGAACGGAAATCCGGATGCACAAATACCTCGATCCCGTAAAGGGTATCTCCTTCATTATCGTGTTTCTCAAAGGTACCATCATCGATTATCGCGTAGTATTTATCGTATATATTGGTTTTTTGCGAATCCAATAGAATGGATAAGGCACAGGCCACCACTTTACCATCCACCTCCACCGCAATCTGTCCATCCGGAAAAATATCCACCAGATCAACAATATTCTCTTTTGTCCACACATCCCCTAACCCTTGGTACGCCTCGGTCATAGAGTTTTTTAAATCCTTGTAATCCTTCTTACTAAGGTTCCTTACTTTAATATCCATATATTATTTGCTTTCAATGCCTGAAAACGGCAATACTATTCTAAAACAAATCCTATTCCAAAAAACCAAACAACAGCTAATAATTCTGCTTTTCAGAATAATGATCGAAATGTATGCTAAACCTATGTTTTCGGGGTAAAATCAGGGTCTAAGCATACTTAAAGCATGATTTAGTATACCTAACATACGAAAAACATACTTTAGGTATACTTTCACCATACTTTCAGGGCGAACCAAGCAGGTTGCTTATGCTTCGCCTTTAGGTCCTCCAAAGTTCAATGGGAATGGAAAATCCTTGGAATTGATCGGTCCATTCTGCCCTTCAAAACGCTGTATATTTTCCTGCAATGCATTCAATAATTGTTTGGCATGCTCTGGGGTCAAAATCACCCGAGATTTCACCTTAGCCTTAGGAACTCCCGGCATCAAACGTATAAAATCCAATACAAACTCTGTATTCGAATGCGTAATGATCGCCAGATTTGAATATACCCCTTCCGCCATCTCCTCGGTTAATTCAATACTGATCTCTGGGTTTTCGGGTAAGTTCTGATTGTTGTTATCCATGTTTATAAATCGTTAATAATTATTTGCTGAATGTTCTAAAATCCTGATCCTTTTTAATGGAAAGTACCATTTCATAAATCAAGCGGATGACATTGTCCACATCGTCCTTGTGGATCATCTCCACCGTGGTATGCATATAGCGCAAAGGTAAGGAAATCAGCGCAGAAGGAACCCCGCCATTGGAATAGGCAAAGGCATCGGTATCCGTTCCTGTCCATCTCGAGGACGCTTGGCGCTGGATAGGGATATTATTTTGTTGAGCCACCTCGATCAGTTGCCTATTCAGGTTGATCTGCACTGCCGGTGCATAGGAAACCACCGGTCCTTTCCCACAGGCAAGATCGCCCTGCGTAATCTTATTGATCATTGGGGTATTGGTATCATGCGTAACATCCGTTACGATCGCCACATTCGGCTTGATGTATTGGGAGATCATTTCCGCACCACGAAGCCCGATTTCTTCCTGAACGGAATTTACAATGTACAATCCGAAAGGTAGTTTCTTCTTGTTCTCCTTCAATAAACGGGCTACCTCCGCGATCATAAAACCACCAGCACGGTTATCCATGGCACGGCCTACATAGTAACGATCGTTCAATACCATGAATTCATCCTCATAGGTAATCACACATCCCACATGTATGCCCAATTCTTCCACCTCTTCCTTGGAAGTACATCCGCAATCCAGGAAGATGTTCTTCAATGATGGAGATTCTTCTTTTTCACCGGAACGGGTATGGATAGCCGGCCAGCCAAAGACTGCTTTTACAATGCCCTTATCGGTATGGATGTTCACTCTTTTGGAAGGAGCGATCTGATGGTCAGAACCACCATTTCGGATCACATAGATCAACCCATCTTTGGAGATGTAATTCACAAACCAGGAAATCTCATCTGCATGCGCTTCGATGACCACTTTATAGGTTGCCTTCGGATTGATGATCCCCACCGCAGTACCGTAATTATCGATGTAGGTTTCATCCACATACGGTTTCAGGTAATCTAACCACATACGTTGTCCAGCCCATTCGAAACCGGTTGGGGATGGATTATTGATATATTTTTCGAAAAACTGAAGTGATTCGGCGGTTACCACACTTGGTCTTTCTTCTTCTAATACTTTCTTTTTTGCCATTTGTATTCGTTTATGCTGCACAAAATAAGTATTTCCTTAATTTTCGCAAAAATAAATCCGAAACCTTATCTTTACCGGATATTATTATTCAACATGATTGACCTGTTAAGTTTTATCCATTGGGAGCCTAAACCTGAAATATTTAGCATAGGAAGCTTTGGCGTACGTTATTACTCACTTTGTTGGTTGTTGGCTTTTGTGGCATCCTACTTTCTGATGCTGAATGTTTTCAAACGCGAAGGGAAATCCCAGGACCTGTTAGATCAATTGACCATCTATATTTTTATAGGTACTTTGGTTGGAGCTCGTTTAGGACACTGTTTCTTTTACGATTGGGCTTATTTTAAGGATCATTTCATTGAGATCTTCATTCCCATGCAGAAAGTGAACGGCTCTTGGCAATTGACCGGATTTACGGGCTTGGCGAGTCATGGTGGTGCCGTAGGGATTTTGACCGCCATGTGGTTATTCGCCCGGAAAAGTAAAACGAATTTCATGTGGGTGGCCGACCGCCTTTCCTTGGTTATCCCGGTGGCCTGTGCATTTATCCGTTTGGGGAACTTCTTCAATTCGGAAATGATCGGAAATCCAACCGACCTTCCTTGGGCCGTTGTTTTTGGCCATGAGGATAATATCCCACGTCATCCGGCGCAATTATACGAAGCACTTGCTTACGTGATCAGCTTCTTGATCCTGTGGGGTATCTACAAGAAAAACATACATCCAAAACCAGGTAAACTATTCGGTCTGATGTTGATCTTATTGTTCACCGCCCGCTTTGTGATCGAATTTGTGAAGCTGGACCAAGTGGACTTTGAAGCAGGCATGGCCTTGAACATGGGACAATGGTTAAGTATTCCATTCATCCTATTAGGGTTCTACTTTTTATTGAGAACACCACAAGAACCGCAAAAAGTTCAGAAAACAAAATAATATTCGCCCTGCCATTAGGCAGGGCTTTTTTAGCTCATTACACTTTGAAAAACAGAAAAACAACATTATTGATCTTAGGGCTTCTATCAGCGATAGGTCCTTTTTCCATCGATCTTTACCTGCCGGCATTCGATATCATTGCGCAAGATTTTAATACCAATGTAGAAAATGTACAATTATCCCTCACCTCCTTTTTCATCGGGATTGCCTTTGGGCAGATGATCTATGGTCCTTTATTGGATAAGTACGGCCGCAAGAAACCATTATTGGTAGGCTTGGGAATTTATGTAGTTGCATCCATTCTATGTGCCTTTACCCGGGACATCAACCACCTGATCTTATTACGCTTTCTGCAGGCATTAGGGTCTTGCGGAGGGATGGTAGGTGCCAGAGCGATGGTTACGGACTATTATTCCAGCAGAGAAGCAGCACGGGTATTCAGTTTATTAATGTTGGTGATCGGGGTGTCTCCTATCCTGGCACCCAGCATAGGTGCTTTTATGCTTCAACACCTGGATTGGCATTATATCTTTATATTCCTGACCATTTTGGCGGCAGTGATCTTATTGGGAACCAAGTTCCTCCTGCCGGAAAGTTATGCCGGGAACAAAGAGCTGTCCCTCAAACCAAAATCCATCCTTTCCAACTTTTGGCAGGTCCTTTCCAATAATACCTTTATCTCCTATTGTTTGATCGGATCCATATCCTCAGCAGGAACCTACGCTTATTTGGCCGGCTCTTCCTTCATCATGCAGACCTTGTTCGGATTGAGCAAGAGTGAATATGGATTAGCCTTTGCCTTCATTGCTTCGGCCATGATCATTGCCACCCAGATCAATCGTTGGTTGTTGAAAAAACACAGTTCGGCGAGGATTTCAATGATCGCCAATATCTGGCAGGCCGGTATCGGCGTATGTATGGTCATCGCCTTAAGCCTGAATCTGCTGACCTTTCCGACCTTATTGATCCTGATCTTTCTGTTTCTATTCGGGTATGGGTTTATCTTTCCGAACACCTCTGCCATCGCGTTATCCCCTTTCAAAGGGTTAGCAGGCAGTGCATCGGCGTTATTGGGATGTATTCAGATGGCTATCGGCGCATTGGCTTCGGCAGTGGTGAGCCTATTGCATAACAGTACGGCCTGGCCCATGCTATCGGTGATGGCATTTGGGGCCGTGGCTTCCCTGATATTGCACCTGTTCGTAAGAAGGTTTGTGAAAACAAATACAGAATTGGCCTAGAAACTTGCTAAGGCCAATCGGTATCCATCCAATCCGAATCCAACAATAATTCCTTTACAGTTCTTGGAAAGGTAAGAATGATGGCGGAATGTTTCGCGTTGATGTACATTGGAAATATGCACCTCAATGACCGGGGTAGTGATGGCTGCGATGGCATCGGCTATCGCTACAGAAGTATGCGTATAAGCTCCTGCATTCAACACCACGCCATCAAAACTAAATCCGATTTCGTGTAATTTATCGATGATCGCACCTTCGGAATTGCTCTGAAAATAGCTCAGCTCCAACTCTGGGAACTTCGCTTTTAATTCCTCTAAATAGGATTCAAAAGATTGATCGCCATAAATACCTTTTTCACGGACACCTAACAAGTTTAGGTTTGGACCATTGAGGATTAATATTTTTTTCATGAATTGAAGATATGCTCTAAAGAAAATGTTAAGCGTTAAAGATACTATAATCCTTACATATCTCCATAAAAGTTACGGAAACTAGATCGTAGGCCAAAATTGATCACGCCTGATTTCTGTGTTGCTGCTCCTTCGATCCTATTGTATCGTTGAGTATAGCCCAATTCAAAACGCAGGTTATATTTCGGGTTCAATACATAGGCTACTTTCATATCCGCATAGAACAGATCGTTCTGGACACCTTGACCGATTTTGTTGCCATAGGTATTTGGCGCGGTTTGATAGCTCTGGAAGATATCTCCACCATAATTCACAAAACCACCCATTCCGTCTGCTGGATCTGTACCGTAACGGCTATATAAGCCTTGGGCAGAGAAATCGAAACGGTTCCAAGAGTAATTCACTAAACCAAGGAGCTCACGGAAATTTGCACCACGAGGGTGTGCCAATGGTTCTCCCCTGTTGGAATAGTTGGAGATGGATACAAAGTGCTGGTAGGTATAAGGACGAACCATATTGTATTCACCCAAGATATTCAGGTTCTGTACGCCAAAGATGTTGAAGGCTTTAGCACCTAACTGAGCACCCCATTTATTATGTACATATCCGTTATTGGCAAAGAATTCCTTAGCAGTGAATTCACCCAATAAAAACTGTCCATATACGGTTGCATTATTAAGCACCTTGTATTTGGCATTTAGCCCCAAGAACATTTTATCTGGTGAGGAACGGTTGGAGTTTTCTACGGCTCTAATGAACATGACCGGATTCAGGTAATTGAAATCAAAACCTCTTTTTCCAGCCTGTGTTTTATTCGCCCAGACCACTGATTGGAAAAAACCAATGGATAAACGGTTGGTCACGTTGTAATCTAAATATTGGAATGCCCCCCATTTAATGCCATCTCCATAACGGTTTCCCGAGTTCATGGAATCAATCCTTGGGTTGCGAGGGTCGTTCATATACGCCCAAATCGACGTGTACTGTACATTTCCTACTTTACCAGTTAATTTCAGATGGGCATAGTTGGAGGAAAAGTCGGATAATAGCACGGAACGATAACCATCGCCGATGAAATTTTTATCATAGGCCAATGTCGCCTGCAGGTAATCGCTGAAATCATAGGTCAGGTTGGCTGTGGCATACATCCAATCTTTTTCCTTGCCGAGATGGTTCTTTGAAGCTGCCTGCCCAGGTACGACCATGGATTTCTGCACATACTCGTCGATATAATGCGGGAATACGGCTTGGTTTTCAAAGAAATTTCCATAAAAGGTAAATTTATCCTTAATATTCACTCCAGCTTGTATACCGCGGGTATTCAACCAGGTTGTTCTTTTATCGGCATTGATCAATTCCTTACCGATCATAAAATCAGGTAGAACATCCAGGTAAAAAGTATGGTCATCTTTTTCCACCTCTACCAAATGTTCATTGAAGATCTTCCGCATGAACCAATTATCAGAATTGACGGGATGCAGGGATTGAATGGAATCCATTTTCTCCAATAAGCGACCTTTGAACAGATAAGGCTTGGAAGACGTATGGTATCGGGTATCTACGGAATATAACTCTTCGTCGTATTTTTGGTAATGTTGGTACGAGTATGGTTGATTTTTTACTTGTGCCTGCGTGGTATTGAAATAGGCCATGCCCAACAATCCAGCAAACACATAGGTTAATGACTGTTTCATAAATAAATTTCCGTTTATTTGCGCTATTCTATCAAATTCTATTCCTAAATGTCCCGCAAGTTACTTTTAATAATTAAGCTTCCCCTATTTTAAGTTCAATAAGTAGCTAAAACGTTAATTCAATCTTCTTATTTTATTCTACAATTTGTATATTGCGGTAATAAATCATCGTGAAACCCCTATAAACTAAATATGAAGCGAAGAACTTTCCTACAAAATTCGGCTATGTTAGGCGCCGGGATGCTTGCTAGCAAATTCAGCTTTGCCGCGCTACCAGCCGATTTTCCGGTAGTACGGGTGGCGGAAAAAGACCGTCATTTCCGTAGTAAGCCGATCGAAGATATGATCAAGGAATTCCAGAAGAATGTAGCCGACAAGGAGTTGGGCTGGATGTTCAACAATTGTTTGCCGAATACCTTGGATACCACCATCTATGATGAAACCAAGGACAATCGCAAGCGAACCTATGTGATCACCGGAGACATCGATGCCATGTGGCTACGCGATAGTAGTGCGCAGGTTTGGCCTTATCTGCAATTCATGAAAAAGGATCCGAAACTGAAGGATCTGATCCTGGGATTGATCAATAAGCAATCGGAATGCATCAATATAGACCCTTACGCCAATGCTTTCTATAATGATCCGACCAAAAAAGGAGAATGGTTCAAGGATCATACCGACATGAAACCAGGCTTGCATGAACGTAAATGGGAAATAGACTCACTATGTTATCCTATTAGGTTGGCCTATCATTATTGGAAGGAAACCAATGATAAAACGCCATTTGATGAGGTATGGGTGCAAGCACAGGAGAAAACCTTGCAGACTTTTATCGAGCAGCAGCGCAAGGAGAACCTTGGCCCCTATCGGTTTGAACGGACAACCTCCCGTGGTTCAGATACCCTTCAGGTTGATGGTTATGGCTATCCGGTCAATCCCGTTGGTCTGATCGTTTCCAGTTTCCGTCCTTCGGATGACTGCAGTATTTTCCCATTCCTGATCCCTTCCAATCTTTTTGCGGTTACGAGTTTGAGGCAATCGGCAGAGATTTTAAGGAAAGTTAAGAACAATACCGAATTGGCGGCTAAAATGGAAGCTTTGGCGAATGAAGTGGATGCTGCCGTGAAGAAATATGGTATCATCGACCATCCTACGCATGGGCGGGTGTATGCATTTGAAGTGGATGGCTTTGGAAGTTACCTGATGATGGATGACGCGAATGTCCCAAGTTTGTTGGCATTGCCTTATTTGGGTGCAGTGGATAAGAATGATGAGGTTTACCAACGCACAAGAGCGTATATCCTGTCGGACAAAAACCCTTTCTTCTTTAAGGGGAAATTTGCAGAAGGTATTGGCGGACCGCATATTGGCCGCGATATGATTTGGCCAATGTCCATTATCATGCGTGCTTTCACATCTTCTAATGATGAGGAGATCCGAACCTGTGTTCAAACCTTGAAGAAAACACATGGTGGGACTGGCTTTATGCATGAATCCTTCCATAAAGATGACCCTAAGAAATTTACCAGACATTGGTTCGCGTGGACTAATACGCTGTTTGGTGAGTTATTATGGAAATTATACAAGGAAAAACCGCAATTGTTGAGCTAAGTTTGTTCAACTGCGCTATATTTTAAATTAACGGGGCTACATTGCAGGTGATAATCCTTGCAAAATAGCCCCGTTGATTATTTTTACTAATTTCTTATCACAAAATCATTCAGGTAGATCTTTTTTGATTCTGCAAAGAGCACCTTAGGCTGTCCGTTGGTCCATAAGACAGCGGTGGATTTCGTACCGTTCAAATAATTCCCCAACACATACACTTTTCCAGCAACAACCTGAATCGCCGTCGCCGCAAGACTTTGGTTAGGATTCAATTGATAGAGTTTTGTTCTGTTTTTATAGACTACTGCGGTACCCTTATTGTTGTTGTAAAAATTGGCTACATAATAATAATCCTGACCAGCCATCGTACCAATGACATCCGTTGCAGAACCTCCCAAAAGCATTTTAAAAACCTGCACATCATTTTTCCAGACCATGGCCGCATCGCCGTCCTTGGCAAAATTTTCTTTACCGATCACATAGATATCCGAACCAATCGCATGGACATAATCGGCATAGGTATTTGGACCAGCAAGCGCAATCGCATAACCGTCTTTGAACATGTGGGCATTACTATTGAAACGACCTGCCAATACTGGTTTACCGTTCGATTCCGTAATGGAGGTCAATGTAGATGAGGCAAGACAACAAGCCTTTCTGGATTCTACGCCATTTGTCCACAGAAATAATCCATAGTAGCCGGAATGATCCTTCGTGCCGCCAACATATACTTTTGAACCAATGACATTGATCGAAGTGCCACTATTAAAGTTTCCGGCATCTGTTAAATAGGTAATCCTGTTGTTCTTCCAATAGGCTACCCTTTTTTTTCCTCCTGCAGCCATTTGGTAGCCTGTTACATGGGCTTCCTTATTGTTCACTGCTGCGATTGCCAAGGCATCAGACCGAGTATTTGGCGAAAGATTGATCAGGGAATCGTTAATGCTCAAGATCGCGTTCCGATCTGCAGTCTTGAAATCTGCATTATATTTATAACCCGCATAGAAAAACGTAAGGGGCTTGGGTGTTGGTGTTGTCGGTGGATCTATGGGAACTTCCGGATTTCCTGTATCAGGAGTCACGGGCTCCACCTCTTTCTTACTACAGGAAGAAATAATCATCAACATGCTCAATGCCAATACGGCGCTTTTTAAATCTAATCTTTTCATAATTTTTATTTCTTGCTAATTGGCACACAAAAAAAGAACCAGTCTAAGACGGTATGTAAGGGATGGCTATTGGAATTATATAAATCATGCTATTTAGCCTTTAAACAGGGAAATGAGGGTATATACAAAGTATCTACTTCATATTTTAACAGGGAATTTTAAAAATGATTAGCTACCTTATGGTAATTAAGCTAAGAAAAGTCATCTTTGCATAGCAATACAACATGGAGAACACAAATTATCACGCAGGCCCTATCGGCATATTTGATTCTGGATACGGTGGGCTGACTGTATTTAAGGAAATCTATAAAGCCCTACCGCAGTATGATTATACTTATCTGGGAGATAATGCCCGTGTACCTTATGGTACTCGATCCTTTGAAACAGTCTATGAATTCACCAAACAATGTGTGTTCAAACTGTTCGATGAAGGTTGTAACCTGGTGATATTGGCATGTAATACGGCATCAGCAAAGGCTTTAAGAAGCATTCAGCAGAACGACCTACCTCCGGGTAAGAAAGTTTTGGGGGTAATCCGGCCTACATCGGAAGTGGTTGACCAATTTACAAACACGAATAAAGTAGGGATATTGGCAACCCAGGGCACCGTGAATTCCGGTTCCTATGTGATCGAGATCAATAAGTTCCATCCGGAAATTGAGGTTTTTCAGCATGCTTGTCCGTTATGGGTTCCGATTGTTGAGAATAACGAGATGGATAGTGAGGGTTCTCAGTTTTTTGTTCAGGAAGATCTGAAGGAGTTATTGGCTATGTCGCCTGATATGGATACTATTTTGTTGGCCTGTACGCATTATCCACTGTTGCTTCCTATTATTGAAAAGTTCGTACCTAAGGGAATCAATATTATTTCCCAGGGAGAGCTGGTAGCAGAAAGTTTAGTAGATTATTTGAAAAGGCACCCAGAGGTGGAAGAAAAATGCAGTAAATCTGGGGTGTTAAAATTTTATACAACGGATGATCCGTTGGATTTTAACCTGAAAGCAGAGCTGTTTTTTGGAAGAAAGATTGAATCGGAGGTGATTAAGGTGGTTTAGTATTTAAATAAATTAAGGTGCTTAATAAATTTAAAATCTTTTATATTAAAAGTGAATAATTCAAGTCCTACTTCAATTGAAGTAGCCGCAATTAAAGCATCAGGAATATTTAGACCATGACTCAAATGATAGTTATTTATCAGATCTATTGATCTTAAAGTAATTTCAGGATTGATTAAAATCGTATCAAATTTCTTTATTTTTTTTGCAATCTGTATACTATCATTTTTATGAATTGCCCCTTTTATTAACTCCATTCTACTTATTGCAGTTAATAACACATTTTCAATCCCAACCTCATTTATTAGCTCTTTTGTAAAATTGTGACGGGTCCTCTTATTATCAAATAATTCAATTAGAACATCCGTATCACAGATTATCATTTTTGCTCCCAAGAGGATAAACGTAAATTATTGGTTTTGTAATTTTGATGTGAGAAAATTTTCTGCAATTCTTTAATATCTATACTTGAATCTCCTTTTTCAATGGCAACACCATTAATATGATATATCTTTTTGGATTTTTTCTTTTTTAGGGTTGTTATGGAGAATTCCAAGTATTCACTTAAAAATGCTAACATTTTAAAAGTTTTAAATTTTTTATATTTTATTATTACTACAGGCATTGCAAAATTATTTATTATCAAATTTATTAAATTTCATTTTGATAAAAGATTGAAGATCAATAATTAACATTTTATTAAAATCACTATGTGCCATTGCAAGGAACTCGCCGTCATTGCGAGGAACGAAGCAATCTTCAGCCTTTGTCATCCTGAGCAGCTTCGAAGGATTTATACGGTTACATACGAACAGATGGTTCGACTCCGCTCACCATGACATGAGGGAAGATTGCTTCCTCGTACCTCCTCGCAATGACGGGCAAAGTCTCCTCGCAATCAAAGGGAAAACCTCCTCTTATTAAAAGTAAATCTCCTCTGTTAAAATAAGTTAATCAAAAACCATTCTCTTCCAATAATTCTTAATTTAGGTCATCTAATTAGAACCTAATGAGATTTTTCATAACCTTTATCTTCTTTTTTGGCTTCCTCATTCCATTAACCGCGCAGACAATCACCGGGCAAATCCGGGATTTGTCAAGCAAAAAACCATTATCAGGCGTAAAAGTGGAAAGTGCAGAGAACAATACAGTCACAGACACTCAAGGCAAGTTCTCCATTCAGGTTTACGGTCGCGATGACAGCCTCACCTTTTCCTTAAAAGGTTACAAAACCCAGCGATTGATCTATAAAAATGGGATTTACAGGTCTAATATCCAGATTGCATTAGAAGATATCGTGACGGAAATTGAAGAAATTGTAATCGAGCGAAAAGTGGTCGGAAGTGATCAACCAAAGGTAAAGCCCATTTTCATTGAGCAAAAAAAGAAATCAAAATTAAGGCAGATATTTGGAGATCGCGTAGATCTTTCTGGTGCGCCAAGGCCAGGATTTCTCGCCAATGGCAGTACCGCCCAATTATTCAGCATCAACGTCCTCTCTGTAATTTCCATGTTCAAAAAAGAAAAAGAGCCTAAAAAATCAAAAGAAGAGCAATTGGAAGAGTTGGAAAGGGATATCCAAAATGCAGATTTTGTCTTCTCGAAGAAACTGATCACAGAAATAACTGGATTAACTGGAGATAGGCTCCAGATTTTTCAGAATATATACCGTCGTCCTTACTCCACATTAATTGAAATGTCTGAATACGAACTTCGGGTATATATTGAAAAAAGTTTTAAAGAATTTCAGAAAGAGAATCCAGCAGCTAAGAAACCTTAGCCTGTACCCCATAAAAATTAAGAAACCTTAGCCTGAAGGGCAAATGCATATAACTTCATCTGTTTCACCATAGCCAACAAGCCATTCGCTCTGGTAGGCGACAAATGCTCCTTCAATCCTATCTGTTCAATAAAATAAAGGTCCGCATCCGCAATTTCCTTTGGTGTATGCCCGGAAAGCACTTTCACCATCAAACTCACCAAACCTTTGGTGATCACCGCATCGCTATCCGCCGTAAACCACAGTTTACCATCCTTCATCTCTGGGAATAACCAAACCTTGGATTGGCAGCCTTTAATGATATATTGCTCCTGTTTATTGGCCTCATCAATCAATGGAAGCTCTTTACCCAACTGAATTATATATTCATATTTCTCCATCCAATCGGAATAGAAAGCAAAATCCTCGATTAATTCGTCCTGTATTTCGTTTATTGTCATTATCTATATTTAATTTCGGTTTATCACCTAAAGGTTTATCACCTTAAAAGGCTTAAACCAACATGGCAACTGCGCGTTTCACGCCAGCAACCAATGCATCTATCTCTTCTTTTGTATTATATACCGCCAAACTTGCCCTAACCGTGCCAGGAATACCAAACTGCTCCATGACCGGTTGAGCACAGTGATGCCCGGTACGAACAGCGATCCCCAATTTATCCAGGATAACACCGATATCATAAGGATGGGTGCCATCTACCACGAAGGAGATTACCGAGGATTTCTCTTTGGCAGTTCCGATAAAACGAATCCCTTCCACTTCCTGCAGACGCTCCGTAGCATAGGCCAACAAATCATCTTCATAAGCTTTGATATTGTCCAGGCCGAGGGAATTGATATAATCAATTGCTGCATTCAAGGTAATTCCAGCTTCGATATTTGGCGTTCCAGCCTCAAATTTGAAAGGCAATTCATTGTAAGTGGTCTTCTCAAAACTAACGTCCTTGATCATATCACCGCCACCTTGGTAAGGCGGCATGGCGTTCAACCATTTTTCTTTTCCATACAACACCCCTACTCCGGTCGGACCGTACATTTTATGTCCAGAAAAGACCAAGAAGTCCACATCCAATTCCTGAACATCAATTTTCAGATGCTGTACAGCCTGTGCAGCATCCAACAATACCGGTACATTTTTAGCATGAGCCAAACGGATAATTTCCCTGATCGGGTTGATGGTTCCTAAGGCATTGGAAACATAGTTTACAGAAACCAATTTAGTTCTTTCATTCAATAAGCTGGCATAAATTTCCATATCCAATTCACCAGCCTCGTTCATTGGGATAACCTTCAAAACCGCCTTCTTGGCTTCACACAACATCTGCCAAGGCACGATGTTCGAATGATGCTCCATTGCCGAAATGATGATCTCATCCCCTTCATGCACAAATTCTTGCCCATAACAGGTTGCTACCAGGTTGATGCTATCCGTAGTTCCTTTGGTAATGATGACCTCATAATCATGCTCCGCATGGATGAACTCCTGAACTTTACGTCGGGTAACCTCAAAGGCATCGGTCGATATTTGGCTCAGATAATGCACACCACGGTGCACATTACTGTTCATATCGGTATAATAAGCCATGATGGCATTGATTACAGCTTGGGGTTTTTGGGTGGTTGCTCCATTATCGAGGTATACCAAAGGCTTTCCATTCACCTCACGTTTCAATATCGGAAAGTCTGCACGTATGGCCTGTATATCTAAATTGTTCAATTTTTCCAGTTTTGATAAAAGTTCTACAAAGTTAATATATATTAAAAACAATCGAGCAGACATTCCGTTAAATGAACGTAATAAAATAGTTGAACATCTTTAAAACAAAATCCAATTAACAAAATTTAGATATATATTAAATTAAGTTTAATTACCTTTGTTTAATTATGCAAGAACAACCTTTGAACATACCAGAAGGCTCTAGGAAAGAGGTGATGACGTATCTGGAACCATTCATGTTGAATGAAATGGCGGATTACCTGAAACCTGTGGAAGACATGTGGCAACCTGCCGACTTTCTTCCGGACTCTTCACGTGATACTTTTTTTGAGGAAGTACGCGATCTGCAGGAAAGTGCGAAAGAACTTCCTTACGATCTTGTTGCCGTCTTGATAGGCGATACGGTGACTGAAGAGGCTCTTCCTACCTATGAATCTTGGTTGACTATGGTTGATGATGTAGACAAGAACGAGCAAGGAGGCTGGATGAGATGGGTTCGTGCTTGGACAGCAGAGGAGAACCGCCACGGTGATCTGTTGAACAAGTACCTTTACCTTTCCGGTCGTATCGATATGCGTCAATTCGAAATCTCCTTACAGTACCTGATCAAGGATGGTTTTGATATCGGTACAGGGGCCGATCCTTACCGCAACTTTATCTATACTTCCTTTCAGGAATTGGCAACGAATGTTTCCCATAGAAGGGTTGCAGGATTATCCAAAAAATCAGGAGATAAATTATTGGCTAAAATGTGTGGTGTTATTGCAGCAGATGAGGCAAGACATGCCAAGGCCTATATGTCCTTTATTTCCCATGCCTTGGTGGTGGATCCTAGCGAGGTGATGTTGGCGTTTGAAGATATGATGAAAAAGAAGATCGTGATGCCTGCTCATTTTCTTCGTGAATCTGGAGAGCCACAGGGAGATGCCTTTGCGCATTTCTCCGATGCGGCACAACGTCTAGGCGTTTATACAGCGGTGGATTATGTGGATATCCTAAAAGAACTTATCGCCGAATGGAAGATTGACCAAGTAGGCGGTTTGAACGAAAAAGGCGAAAAAGCCAGAGATTACCTGATGAAATTACCTGATCGTTTGTTACGATTAGCAGACCGAATCAAGATTCCAGAAAAAGAGTATAACTTTAAGTGGATCTATTAAGTTTTTTAATTTAACAATACATTTATATAACCCACCAAATAAATTGGTGGGTTTTTTAATGCTCTCCAGTGGATAATAAATAGTAAATTTAACATTAAATTAAAATTCTACTACTATATTTATATCCAAATAGCACACACTTAAAAAAAACCAATTAATCATGAAAAATCTATTTCTCTTCAGTTTTATTCTTTTTGCAATCCTAGCCTGCAAAAAAGAAAGCAACAGTGAATATGCCCAAGACGACAGTCAGCAAGGTTTCAATGGAAGATGGAAATTAGTAGAATCGAGGGTTTCTCCTGGTGACCAGAATTACATTGTAACGGATAAAACAAAGGATAACATTATCCTTCATTTTAAATCCGCTGGAAAAGTTTCATCTTCACAATTCCCTTGTGAAGGAGATTTTAAATATTACGAAGAAATGCAGGAGAAAAACCTTTTTCCATATAACCTAAGCATCTCATTTTCTTGCCGGAGAAAAAATTCCAATGTAGATGAGGAAGAATGGAAAATAAAGGCAGAATTTAAAGACAACAATACCCTATACATTTATAATACAAGATGTATAGAAGGCTGTTCAGAGATGTACAGAAGGTTGAAATAATCTGTATAAAAGAATAAAATTCCCCTAACCCCTTAAAATCTTTAAGGGGTTTTGATTTGTCATTCCATCGTTGAAATTTCCAAAAACCCCATTACTATCCATCTAAAAATTCCAATCCTATTTAAACATTTCGTACATTTACTTGTCATACTAATAATTGTTATGCTAAAGGAAAAATTCAATCAATATTCATTCATTCTGGATCGGACAGCGAGGCGGGTAAAACAGTATGCCCAGACCTCCTTTTCCAGCCATGGCATTGATCTAACAGTAGATCAATGGACGGTCATCAAAACGCTTTACGAAGCAAAAGACCTTACCCATAAAGAGATTGCAGATGAATGTGGTAAGGATCAGCCGACCATGACCAGGATCATTGATCTATTACTGAAAAAAGGATTGGTCATGCGGGTGGAAAATCCCAACGACCGTCGTAGCCTGCATATTCAATTGACCCAAATGGGCAATGAACAAGTCGAAAAACTTGCTCCGCTCGTGAAGGAATTCCGTATGAAAGCCTGGGAGAACCTAACAGATGAGGACTTCCAACATTTTACCAGAATATTAAACAAGATCTATTCAAATCTAGAAACAACATAGCTATGATAACAACAGATATATGCATTATCGGAGCTGGACCCGTTGGTCTATTCGCTGTCTTTGAAGCCGGATTATTAAAGATGCGTTGCCATCTTATCGATGCCTTGCCTCAGATCGGCGGACAACTTTCCGAGATCTACCCACATAAACCCATTTACGATATCCCTGGATATCCGAGCATAACCGCGCAGGAGCTGATCGACAATCAGTTGAAACAGATCGAGCCCTTCCACCCTACCTTCAGTCTGGGGGAACGTGTAGATGCACTCCAGAAACAAGATGATGGAAGCTACATCGTGCTGGGGTCTGAAGGAACCCAAATCCACTGTCAGGTGGTGGTGATCGCAGGTGGATTGGGCTGTTTTGAGCCCCGTAAGCCGGAGATCCTGAACCTGGAAAACTACGAAGGAAAACAGGTACACTACATGGTTAGGGATCCGGAAAGATTCCGGGACCAACGTATTGTGATCGCTGGAGGGGGTGATTCGGCATTGGACTGGACTATTTTCTTGAGTGATGTCGCCAAAGAAGTTACCTTGGTACACCGGAGCGACAGTTTTAGAGGGGCACCAGATTCTGCGGAAAAAGTATACCATTTGGCGCAGGAAGGAAAGATCAACCTGCTACTCTCCCATAACCTGCAAAGTCTGAACGGAAATGGCCATATGGAAAGCATTTCCCTGACCAATAAGAACAAGGAGGCCATCCAGTTGGATACGGATCATTTTATCCCACTATATGGCCTAAGCCCGAAATTGGGACCTATTGCAGATTGGGGATTGCAGATCGACAAAAACGCAATCGAAGTAAACACCTTTGATTATTCCACCAATATTGAACGCATCTTTGCGATAGGCGATATCAATACCTATCCCGGGAAATTGAAACTGATCCTTTGTGGTTACCATGAAGCCGCCTTGATGGCACAAAGCGCTTTCAAATACGTATATCCAGATCAGAAGTTGAGTTTTAAATACACCACCGTAAACGGAGTAAACGCATTTTAGAACATGGAAGATATCATCACCATAAAAGTAGAAGACCGCGATGGCAGCACCCAAGAGGTGCAGGTACCTACGGACATCAATCTGAGCCTGATGGAAATCCTTAAGGCATCAGAATACGATATCCTGGCAACCTGTGGAGGAATGGCCCTATGTGCGACCTGCCATGTAGAAGTATTGGCCGGCGCAGAAAACCTTTCAGAACCTGAAGATCAGGAACTGGATATGCTCGACACGCTACCTGATGCGGATTCGCAAAGCCGACTGGCATGCCAGATTCGCCTACATCCGGAAAATGAAGGTCTGCATATTAAGATCAGGGGCAGTTTGCAATAGCCATCATAAGTGTACTTGCTACACTTAGTTAGTTGGGATTAAGTCCTTGAGAACAAATAAGATAGAAGATTGTTCAATTAAGAAAAGGGTGATTTATCTAAAATTAATGCAATTATTTAATAGATAATGCAATAAAATGTCAGATATTTGTACCTTATTTTAAAATTCTTTTAAAGAAACATATGATGTTGCTAAATCGTTCTGAGAGAAACTTTCCAAGAGTTATCGTTATAGGTGCTGGCTTCGGAGGGGTGGAAGTTGCCCGCCGATTGAAGAACAAGGAAGTTGAAGTATTATTGATCGACAGAAACAATTACCATACTTTTCAACCTTTGATGTACCAAGTGGCAACCGGAACCCTAGCATCGGATTCCATCTCTTTTCCACTTCGGAAAATGTTCAAGAACCAACAGAACTTTCGTTTTCGATTGGCCGAAGTCCAACAGATCAATACCGCTGAAAAAATAGTGCATACATCGGTAGGCGACTACGATTACGATTACCTGGTAATCGCAACGGGTGCTACCAGCAATTTCTTTGGGAACAAGGAAGTGGAAAAATATTCCCTTCCGATGAAAAGCATTGTGGAAGCCCTGAATATCCGTTCCTACATGATCCAGAATCTGGAAGAGGCTGTACTTCGGAAGAATGCCTCCGATAGAGAGCGCTATTTGAATTTTGTGGTTGTGGGTGGCGGACCGACGGGGGTTGAACTTTCAGGTGCGATTGCAGAATACCAACAGCATATGCTGAAAAAGGATTACCCGGAACTTTCTACCTATGAGATGAAGGTATATTTGGTAGAGGGTACAGGAAAGATTTTGGGCGCACTTTCGGAAAAATCATCTCGTGATGCGGAGCGTTATCTGAATGAATTGGGTGTGAAAGTGACTTTGAATACGGTAGTTACGGGCTATGACGGCAATACAGTCACCTTGTCTTCTGGCGAGCAGATCCCTACCAAAACAGTGATCTGGGGGGCTGGAGTTATGGGACAGATGCCGGAGGGCTTAAGTCCGGAAATCATTGAACGTGGAAACCGTATCCGTATTGATGAGCAATGTCGCGTTGAAGGATTGGAAGATGTGTATGCGATTGGTGATGTTTCTGCTATGATCACGGAGGAAAATCCTCGTGGATTACCTGGAGTTGCTCCTGTGGCGCAGCAACAGGGTAAATATGTGGCAGAGCATATCATGAATGCGCTCAATAATCAGGAAAGCAAAGGTTTTAAGTATTTTGATAAGGGATCCATGGCTACGGTAGGAAGAAACCGTGCGGTGGTGGATATGGGAAGCTTGCATATGAAAGGCTTTCTGGCCTGGATGACCTGGATGTTCGTGCATTTGGTATCTATCTTTGGATTTAGGAACAGGGTGGTGACTTTTGTGAACTGGACCATCAAATTTTTGACAAAGAACTCGGGTATTAGGTTGATTATTCATAAGTATGAAAGACCAAAGCCAGAACCAAAAGTAGAAGCGTAAAATAAAGCGTAATAAAACAAACTAGATAAAGGTTAAAGAGGCCGTATCAAAACTTTCGAGTTAGATATGGCCTCTTTTTGGTTCGCGATGTACGTATATTGTCAGTGGGATGTAAGTGGGGTTTAAGTACCTTTTAGCACTTACACCTCACTTGCATGGCACTTTGAACATGCTTTCAATGCGAAGCCAATTTTGTTAAAATTTGTTAATTAGGATGGGGAGATATACGATAGGCATATGCTTTGCGTTTATGTATTAAAGAAAAGCAAAAGAGTAAAAATTTCATAATTTAGGTTAATAATTGGTTTGGTAAAATCCTGAGGTTCCCCACCTCAGGATTTTTTTTTGTTTTAGTTAGTTTTCCTCGTCATTGCGAGGAGGCACGACGAAGCAATCTTCCCGCCCTTCTCGCCCTGAGCGGAGTCGAAGGATCTGTACGCTAGCAAACGAACAGATGGTTCGACTCCGCTCACCATGACATGGACAACTATTACATGTGTAAAGATTGCTTCGTACCTCGCAATGACGATGGTCTATCGCAATGACACGATATTACCTCCTACTTACAGGATATTTTCAATATATTTATATGAATAATAACCAAATACAAAATAACCAAGTACTTAATAACCAAATTATCCAAAGTATGAAAAAACATCCCCAAACATACTTAATCATCATTGCCATCCTATTAGGCATACTGATCTTCAGTCCTATTTACAACCTCCTATTCCAAAATGAAATGGCATTTGGATTTCCATTCACCTTCCTTACTTACAAAAATTTCCACTCCACAAATGGTATTGGAGAATCCTATCATTTTCTTCCCCTATCCTTCATTTGGAATCTCATTATTTTCACCATTACCCTTTTCTTAATGAGGTATATTATTAAAAGATAGATTATCTTCGCATATTTACCATCCTCATTAAACAAAAACAATCATGACAAATAAAGACATAGCTAAAGTCTTCAAATTATGTGGACAACTCATGGAGCTACACAATGAGAATTCCTTTCGTACCAAAGCTATGGCGAACGCCTCCTTTCGAGTAGATAAATTACCATTTGCAGCCAGCACTTCCAACCTGGAAGAACTGAGCGAGCAACCCAATATTGGCAAAAGTACCGCTGAGAAAATCCTACAAGTATTAACCACCGGCACCTTCCCAGAATTAGAAAAACTGATCGAGAAAACCCCGGAGGGCATCATCGAAATGTTAAAAATCAAGGGCCTCGGCCCGAAGAAAATCCAGATCATCTGGAAAGACCTAGAGATCGAATCCGTGGGCGAACTATACTATGCCTGCAATGAAAACAGGTTGATCGAAGCCAAAGGGTTCGGGCTAAAAACCCAAGAAGACATCAAGAAATCCATTGAGTTTTCCATTGCCAACCAAGGTTGGTTCCTCTACGCAAGGGTAATGCCCTTTGCGGAAAACCTACTCAAAAACCTTCAAGAAAAAACAAGCAATAAACTCTCGTTTACAGGAGATTACCGCCGCAAGATGGAAGTTTTACAGCAGGTACAAATCCTGTGCGAAGGAACATCCGAAGAAGCCCTTCAACTGGTAAAATCGCTGGAGTTCGAAATGGATGTTAACCAGGAGAGCGGCAGGATATCATTCCGTGAAGAGAATGGGTTTGCCTTCGAGGTCATCCCTTCTCCTGCTTCCGAGTTTGCCAAGAACCTCCTCTTGACCACCGGCTCTCCCCAACATATCCAGCAACTGGAAAACCTTGGCGAGCTAAAATCCTTGCCAACAGAAGAGGAAATCTACCAATCCTTGGGATTAGCTTATATAGAACCTGAACTCCGCGAAGGCAATCAGGAAATCGAATTGGCGAAGACCAACAGTCTACCTACACTCATTACCTACCAAGAACTGAAAGGAAGTCTCCATAACCACTCCACCTATTCCGATGGTGTGCATAGCTTGGCGGACATGGCCAAGTATTGCAAAAACGAGCTAGGCTTGGAATACCTGGGCATCTGCGATCACTCCCGTACAGCGGTTTATGCCAATGGGCTTTCCATTGAACGCGTGGAAGAACAATGGCGAGAGATCGATCAATTGAACCAGGAGCTTGCACCTTTCAAAATATTCAAAGGGATCGAGTCGGATATTTTGGGCGATGGCTCTTTGGATTATCCAGCGGAGATCCTATCTAAATTTGATTTTGTGGTGGCATCCATACATGGAAACCTGAAAATGGACGAGGAAAAAGCGACCAACAGGTTAATAAAAGCTATTGAAAACCCTTATACCACCATACTAGGGCATCCGACGGGAAGGTTATTATTATCCCGCGCGGGATACCCCATCGACTATAAAAAAGTGATCGATGCCTGTGCTGCAAATCAGGTAGTCATTGAGATCAATGCCAATCCATTACGCTTGGATCTTGACTGGCGCTGGCAGCAATATGCCTTGGAAAAAGGAGTCCTCCTTTCCATCAATCCCGATGCGCACCGAAAAGAAGGACATTTGGATATGGAATTTGGCGTTTATGTGGCACGTAAAGGCGGCCTGACCAAAGAAAAATGTTTGAACGCATTTAGTTTATCAGAAATATCTTCTTATTTTACCAACAACAAGAAATAACCAAAATAACACCCTCATATCGATCATGAAGTTAAACGGAAAATCTTTTTTATTGGGATTGATGCTGATGGCCGGAACACAGGTCGGGCATGCCCAACTGATGAAGGCCAAAGAAATCTATACCAAGGCAGATTCCCTACGCGGCGAATTGACGCCATTAAGGACCTGTTATGATATTCAATATTATCACTTGGACATCAAGGTAGATATAGACAATAAATTCATCTCCGGCAGCAATGAATTCAAATTCAAGGTAGTGGACCGATTCAATAAACTTCAGTTCGACCTGTTCGATAACCTCTCGGTCGACAAGGTGGTTTATAAAGGAAAGGAACTGCCTTTTACGAGGGAATACAATGCGGTATTTGTCACTTTCCCTAACTACCTGGAAAAAGGAACGGAAGATAAGTTTACTGTTTTCTATTCCGGGAACCCGATACAAGCCACCAGAGCTCCTTGGGATGGTGGGTTTGACTGGAAGAAAGACAGCAAGGGCAAACCTTGGGTCGCTACCGCTGTTCAGGGTCTTGGCGCGAGTGTATGGTGGCCGAACAAAGATCATCAATCGGATGAGGTAAACGGCATGATGATCTCTGTTGCAGTACCTAATGGCGTCATGAATGTTTCCAACGGAAGGCTTGTTAAAACCGAAAAACTGAAAGGGAATTACACCAAGTACCATTGGAAAGTGGAGAACCCGATCAATAATTACAATGTGGCACTGAACATTGGTGACTATGCCCATTTCAAGGAAGTATATGCAGGAGAAAAAGGGAAACTGGATCTGGACTATTATGTGCTGAAAGAGAATGCAGACAAGATCGATTTCCTAAAGAAGAACGCCAAGGAAACCTTGAAAGCGTTTGAACATTGGTTTGGGCCTTACCCATTCTATGAAGATGGCTATAAATTGGTAGAGACTGCCCATTTGGGGATGGAGCATCAAAGTGCGATCGCCTATGGTAACAAATATAAGAATGGCTACCTGGGTGGCGACGGATCAGGCACAGGTTGGGGATTGAAATGGGATTTCATTGTGGTGCATGAATCCGGCCATGAATGGTTTGGAAACAACATCACCGCAAAGGACCTGGCCGATATGTGGATCCATGAATCCTTCACCAATTATTCGGAAGCTTTGTTCATCGATTATTTCTATGGCAAAGAAGCTAGCCAGGCATACGTAAATGGTAACCGAAGAGGGATTACTAATCTGTCGCCTATGCAAGGCCCGTACCATGTGAATAAGGAAGGATCTGGCGACATGTACAATAAAGGCGGTGTGTTACATAACATGATCCGCACGATGATCGATGATGACGAGAAGTGGCGAGCGATTTTAAGGGGTATGAACAAGACCTTTTACCACCAGACCGTAGATTACAACGACATCCTGAAATACATGACGGAACACAGTGGCATCGACCTGAGCAAGGTCTTTGAACAGTATGTGCAACGGAAAAGTATCCCTACGCTGGAGATCAGAAATGCTGGTCGCCCGGGATCCTTTATAATCCGCTGGAATTCAGAGGTCGATAACTTCCATATGCCGGTACACATCTTCGATAAAGATGGTAAAAAGGTATTGATAAAACCGACTACGAAATGGTCTACGCACCGCTTTGACGGACTGACAACGGAAACCATCAAAGCCGATACGTTCAATTATTATATCGGGGTGACCACACAATAATTGACAGTGGATTTCGTTAGCAATACCAGATATCGAAAAAATAAAAAAGTTCTTGGTAAAATGAGCATTTTTATAGAACCGGCTTTACATAAAAACCATTTTTTTTCATTAGGTTTGCATTTAAATTTTACAATATACTTTCACAAATAAATGGGGCTTTTTAATTGGTTTACGCAAGAAGTTGCAATAGACTTGGGTACAGCTAACACCCTGATCATTCACAATGACAAAGTAGTAGTTGACGAGCCATCTATCGTAGCATTTGACCGCACGACAAATAAGGTAATTGCCATTGGTCGGCAGGCCATGCAGATGGAGGGTAAGACACACGATAATATTAAAACAGTAAGACCATTGCGCGATGGGGTAATTGCGGATTTCACAGCTGCAGAACACCTGATCCGAGGCATGGTAAAACTGATCAATAAAGGAAAATCCTGGTTCTTCCCATCTTTACGTATGGTGGTTTGTATCCCTTCTGGTATCACCGAGGTGGAAAAACGTGCCGTACGCGACTCTGCAGAGATTGCAGGCGCAAAAGAGGTCTACTTGATCCATGAACCTATGGCAGCTGCCGTAGGTATCGGAATTGATGTAGAGGAGCCAGTAGGAAACATGATCATCGATATCGGTGGTGGTACGACCGAGATTGCGGTAATCGCCTTATCGGGTATTGTCTGCGACCAATCCATCCGTGTAGCGGGAGATAATTTTGACTCGGACATCGTTCAGTACATCCGTCGTCAACATAACATCATGATCGGAGACCGTACGGCAGAGAAGATCAAGATCGAAGTGGGTGCTGCTCTTCCGGAGTTGACCGATCCACCAGAAGATTTTGCTGTTCAAGGACGTGATTTAATGACCGGTATTCCTAAGCAGATTACCGTATCCTATACCGAGATTGCACATTGTTTGGATAAATCCATCTCGAAGATCGAAGAAGCTATCCTAAAAGCCTTAGAGATTACTCCACCGGAATTATCAGCTGATATTTACCAAACAGGTATCTACCTAACAGGAGGTGGTGCTTTATTGAGAGGATTGGACAAACGTATCCAAGCAAAAACAAAATTACCTGTACATGTTGCTGAAGACCCACTACGTGCGGTTGTACGCGGAACAGGGATCGCATTGAAGAACATTGGACGTTTCAAGTTCTTGATGCAGTAATTAATGAACAATACTTATTCCGTACGCGATATAATGTCTCTCAGCACGTTATATCGCGTACCTATTAAAAGAGATTTAGAATGAAAAACCTTTGGCTTTTCTTGGTAAGATACAATGCCTTTTTTTGGTTTGTGTTATTCTTTACCGTATCTCTTTTATTGGTTGTCCAAAACAACCGGTACCAACGTTCTGCCTTCGTCAATTCCTCCAATGTGGTCGTAGGTTCTTTCTATGATAAATTGAACTCCTGGAAAAGCTATCTGGCATTGGAAGAGACCAACAAGAACCTGGCACAGGAGAACGCTGAATTAAGACAGCAATTGCAGAAATTCATTCTTGCCGATACTTTGGACTCCGTGCAGATCGCTGATTCAATTGAAGAAAACCGTTATCGGTTTACCATCGCCGAGGTGGTGAACAACAGTATACATCAAAAGAGCAATTTCATCACCATCAATAAGGGATCATCCGAAGGTGTGGAGAAAGGCTTGAGCGTTATCACGTCCAATGGTGTTGTTGGTGTGGTATTGAATGTTTCTCCTCATTTCAGCACGATCCAATCCTTATTGCATCCAGACACCCGGGTTTCCGTGACCTTGGACACCACCAATGTATTCGGTTCGCTGGCTTGGGGAAACAATGTGGATCCTAGATTTGCGCTGGTTAGGGATATTCCGAACCATGTGAAAGTGCAAAAAGGGATGAAGATCTATACTTCTGGATTTTCTTTGTTCCCGAAAGGGATCGAGATCGGTACGGTGGAAGAAACAGGTATTGTATCCGGTGAGAGTTTCTTGGATGTGAAGATCAGGCTGCGCACCAATTTCAGTAACCTGAACCATGTCTATGTGGTGAAAGATCTTTTGGAGAACGAGAAAAATATGTTAGAGACTCAAACGGAGGATAACAATGGGTAGTGTGGTATTATTGAATCTGTTTCGGTTTGTGGCCTTGATCGCTCTTCAGGTGGTCTTGTTCAAGAATGTGGGTTACTATAACTTGGCAACCCCCTTTCCTTATATCTTGATTATCTTTTTATTACCGATCAATATTCCTAATTTTATACTATTCTTGTTGGCCTTCGCCACTGGATTAACAGTAGATGCTTTTTACGATTCCATCGGAGTTCATGCGGCAGCATGTGTTGCCCTGGCCTGGTTCAGGATCTTTTTCCATAAGATCACCCTGGACGTGGATGCTCAGAATTCCTTTGAAACGCCTGCCTTGGGCAACATGGGATCCAAATGGTTCTTATCATACATCGCAATAGGTACCGTGGTACATCATATCGTACTTTTCCATGTGGAGTATTTTAGTTTTTCTAATTACCTAAGTACGCTATTGAGCATTCTACTGAGCAGTATTTTCACTATCTTGTTAATCCTACTGATCAGCTTGCTGGTTTATAGGCGGAAATCAAGATTATTAGGCAATTAACATAGTAAAGGGTTCATTTCATGAACAATAGTTTCTTCAATCGTAAGTTCGTTATTCAGGGAATTTTTATAGCCATCGCATTGGTTATTGTAATAAGATTGTTCTATATACAGATCATCGATGATCGGTATTTGCTTTCGGCGAACAATAATGTGATGCGGAAGGAGATTATCTATCCAGCGAGAGGGGTAATCTTGGATAGGAACGGGAAGATTTTAGTACAGAATGAGCCAGTTTATGACCTTCAGGTAACACCTCGAGAAGTAAAAGATATTGATACGCTTCTTTTCTGTGAACTTTTAGGAATTGATACCGCAGATTTCAATAAGCGAATGAAAAAAGCAAGAGCAGAATCGCCTTATAGGCAATCTGCTTTTATGAAACAGATACCGACCAATGTATTTGCTCCTTTCCAGGAACATTTATTTAAATTCAGAGGATTTTATGTTCAGAAAAGGACTGTTAGGAGTTATCCAGACAGTATAGCTCCGCAGTTTTTGGGTTATATCCAAGAGGTTAACGATAATGACATTAAAAAATCCAATGGCTTTTATCGTTCAGGGGATTATATCGGTGCATCCGGCGTTGAACGTGCTTATGAAGATTTGCTGCGTGGTAAACGTGGGGTAAGAAACAGAATGGTGGATGCTCTAAATAGACCACAAGGAATATTCATGGAAGGAAAATACGATACTACGGCTGTTTCTGGAGAAGGCTTGGTTTCTTCTTTGGACAAGGAGCTGCAGGTTCTGGCCGAGAAGATGATGAAGAACAAACTGGGCTCTGTAGTCGCTATCGAACCTTCCACTGGAGAAATCCTAACCTTCGTCAGTAGTCCAGGCTATAACCCCAACCTGATGGTCGGCAGGGAACGCGGGAATAATTACATGAAATTATTGGAGGACCCGAACAACCCGATGTTTATCCGGCCGATACAAGCATCCTATCCCCCTGGATCTGTCTTCAAGGTAGTGGCAGCCCTTACAGCACAACAGGCGGGCATGATCAATGAACAGACGGTATTTTATTGTCCTGGAGGCTACCGTTATGGTGGTGGACGTGCGATCATGCGCTGTACCCACGTGGATGGAGCAACAGGATTGGTGAAATCCATCAAGATGTCCTGTAATACCTATTATGGTTATGTATATGCCAAGATGATCGATGGCCGGGGAATGGCCAGCTATAAAGCTTATGACCTTTGGCGTGATGGCCTTTTGAAATTTGGTCTTGGCGGTAAATTGGGGATCGACCTGCCGGGAGAAAAAACAGGTTTGGTGCCTACTTCCAATTTTTATAGCAAACGCTATGGAAGCGACAAGTGGAAATCTGGGTATAACATTTCTCTTTCCATCGGGCAGGATGCCTTGGGTATTACCCCGCTTCAGATGGCGAACGTGATGGCCATTGTGGCCAATCGTGGATTTTACTATCGTCCGCACCTGATAAAAGGCATCGGAGAAAAACAGATCGTGAAGGAAGAATTTACGGAGAAGATCTTCGCAGGTGTGGATGCCAAATACTACGAACCGGTTATCGAGGGCATGAGCCAGGCGGTCAATCAAGGTGGTACAGGCGCTGCATCTCGGATCGCAGGCATAGAGATGTGCGGAAAGACCGGAACGGTACAGAACCCTCATGGGGAGAACCATGCGGTATTCTTTGCCTTTGCGCCTCGGGAGAACCCAAAGATTGCCATTGCCGTATTCGTGGAGAACGCGGGATATGGTGGTACCTGGGCGGCGCCTATTGCCAGTATGCTGGTGGAGAAATACCTGAAGGATACCATTACCTTACCGAAATATATTCAGGACAGGATCTACAATGGAAACCTCCTACCGAAACCAAAAATAAAAGTAGAAAAGGAAGATCCTAAACTGAAAAAAGACAGCACGAAGAATAAAAAGGACAGCATAAAATTAAGAACCACGGCCATTGAACCAAAGAAGAAGGAATCGGCAATTTTAGTACACCATAGTCAGGTAAGAAGGTAAGATGAATAATTTACAGAATAAGAGTTTCTTTGGGCGGATTGACTGGATTACCATTGGTCTATGGATGACGCTATGTTTGATCGGATGGTTCAATATCCATGCGGCGGTTTATGATGCAGAAAAGCCCGGCTTGTTCAATTTAGCAACGAATTACGGAAAACAATCGATTTATATTTTTACGGCCTTGATCATCGGAATCTGTATTTTAATTATTGATTCCCGATTCTTTATCTCTTCTGCTCCTATTATCTATATCCTGGTGATATTGCTCCTCATAGCGACCTTGGTAGTTGGACGAAGTGTTGGTGGAAATCAGTCCTGGATACCATTGGGAAGTTTCAGGTTACAACCATCTGAATTCGGTAAGTTGGCGACCTGTTTATTGTTGGCCTATTACCTCAGCAATCAGACCAATAAAACGCCCAACATGAAAACCTTGATGATTGGTGCGGCAATTGTATTTCTTCCTATTGCCTTGGTCATGCTACAGAAAGATACCGGCTCAGCCTTGGTTTTCTTTTCCCTGATCTTTGTTTTTTATAGGGAGGGTTATATCGGTTCTTCTGTTTTGATTATTGGAGGATTGGCCATTCTGCTGTTTGTACTGGCTTTATTGATCAACCAATGGATTCTCATTGGAATAATTGCCCTAATATGTGGGTTCTTTGCTTTTATGATGCGTAAAAAGCGAAAGAATCTAATCAATATGGCCATATTTTTTGCTTTTTCATCCATCTATATCCTCAGTGTGGATTTTGCCTATAATCAGATCTTGAAACCCCATCAAAGAAACCGTATTGATGTTATTTTAGGAAAGATTGAGGATCTACGTGGAGAAGGCTATAACCTAAACCAATCGAAGATTGCTATTGGTTCGGGTCAACTTTTTGGAAAAGGCTATCTGCAAGGAACCCAAACGAAATACAACTTTGTACCGGAGCAAAGTACGGATTTCATCTTTTGTACTGTGGGTGAAGAATGGGGTTTTGTGGGTTCAGTTATCTTGATTTCGATCTATGTGGCGCTACTTTTACGCATAGTAAACATTGCTGAAAGGCAAAGAACTGCCTTTGCTCGAATTTATGCTTATGGGGTAGCTTCTATCCTATTTTTCCACTTCTTTATCAATCTAGGAATGACCATAGGTTTGGTTCCTGTAATCGGAATCCCATTGCCATTCATCAGCTATGGAGGTTCTTCCTTATGGTCATTCACCATCTTATTGTTTATTCTTTTACGATTTGACTCGTCGAGAAAAGGGCTATTATAATCTTTCTAGTACCATTCGGATAGCCTTGTCCACAATCTCCTTGGGATTGCTGGCAAAGGTTTCATTTACCCGACTCGCGAGTATGGCGTTAATGGAGATCGCATGATGTCCTAACATATTGCTGAGCGCGTATATTCCCGCTGTTTCCATCTCCAGATTGGTAATTTGATAGCCATTGACCTGAAAGGTGTTGGCCTGTTTGATGAGTTGGGGATAGGTATTCTGCGAACGAAGGTTCCTTCCTTGTGGCCCATAAAATCCAGGAGCGGTCATGGTGACTCCCTTTGGGATATCATGTGCGAATTGCTTCAAGAGCCTTTCGGAGGCATGAGCTACATAAGGTTTAAAAGTAAGGTCGTGGAATTTTTCGATGACGGCCTTTTGGATTTCCGTTTCTTTGGCAGTATATGGCTTTTGGTAATACTGCATGAGCGTATCAAAACCAATGGCAAATTCGCTGGCCAAGATGGTACCCATGGCAATATTTCCTTGTATAGAGCCGGAAGTTCCGATCCGGATAATATCGAGCGATTTAATCTCCGATTTCAGATTCCTGGTTTCAAAATCAAAGTTCAACAGGGCATCCAGTTCATTCAAAACGATATCGATATTATCTGTTCCTATGCCGGTGGAGATAACGGTTAATCGCTTACCATTCACATGGCCGGTATGGGTAATGAATTCCCTTTTTCCCTTTCGGATTTCGATATCATCAAAATATTTGGATACTTCGGGCACCCTGTCGGGATCTCCCACAAAGATGATGGTATCGGCGATGTCTTCTGGTTTTAGGTTAAGATGGTAGATACTGCCATCTGCATTAAGAATTAATTCAGAATCGTTAATCATATCGTTCGTAAGTAAGTGATTTTTAAGTCCGCTACTTTTTCAAGTTTCCCCAGGACTTCGTTCACTTGTAATTTACGAATTTCAAACTGCAATTTGCAATTCAAATCAAATTCTTGGTTCAATACCTGCAAATCTGCATCCTTCATGATCCGCATGACATCGTTCATCTGTACATAATCAAATTGGACTTCATAGACATCATTTACGGTAAGTTCTATCATATTTGCTACCTGGAGTGCTTCCTGGGTAGCGGTTTTGTAGGCATTGATCAAACCGGGAACACCCAATAGGGTTCCGCCAAAATAACGTACTACGACCACCAGCACATTGGTGATGTCTTGGGAAAGCAGGACATTCAGGATGGGTCTTCCGGCTGTTCCGGAAGGTTCGCCATCGTCGTTGATGCGAAAGACATTGCGGTCGGGGGTTAATCGATAGGCATAGCAATGATGCCTGGCTTTAGGGTGTTGGCTTTTCAGATCGGCAATGATATCCTTCAGGCTGGATTCATCCTTGAAGGGATAGGCATAGGCAATAAACTTGGAGCCCTTGTCGCGGAAAATCCCTTCCGAGGGCGATTCAATGGTCCGATAAGTATCTTCAAATAAACTCACAGAAATGCTATTAATAAAACGGAAATTAAAGCCAAAAATACCCCAATTTTATTGGAATTACTAAGTTTCTCGCGGAAAAGAAGGACACCAACCAATGCGCCTACAGAGATAACTCCGATATTCATGCCTGTAAATACGATGGATGGGTTGTCTGGCAGGGCGCGGTGTGCTTTCATATAGAATACGATATTGCCGAAGTTGAACATGCCGAGTATTAAGCCATAGGCTATGGATTTTAGATCCAAGGATTGTTTTTTTATGAGGAGCAGGTAGGCTAGGAAAAGCAAAGCAAAACCCAAGGCAAGGACAAATACGATCCAAAGGGAGGACATGTAGGTGATATCTGCAGATTGGGCGACTTGCTTGAAAAGGATATCGATGATCCCCATTCCGAAAAAGACGAGTAAAGGGAATATCCAGGTGTTTTTGGCAGGACTGTTTTCTTTATTACTTGTTGGGCTGCTATCGTTTTTGTTCCACCCGATGGAGAAGATGATGGCTAATATCCCTACGGAAATTCCTATGAATTTGGTTGGTACGACCTCCTCTCCCATCCATAAAAATGCGGCAATTAAGGGGATGAAAAGGGATAAACGTTGGGCGATCTCTGTTTTCACAATTCCGCCATAGCGAATGGACATGGCAATGCAAATGAAGATGGCGGGTAATAAGAAGCCTAAGGGAAGATATAAATGCCAAGGCAGATTTTGTTGCCAAGGGATGATCGCCGGTTTTAAAACCAGGTAGGTTAATAGGAGTGCCATCGGATAGTTCCAGACCAGAAGCTGCAGGTAAATGACGCCTTTTTGTTTCGCCAATTTGATGATGACGGCAACTGTTACGGAACAGAGTACACTTAAAAGTACATAGATCATATGGATAATGTATTATGACTTCGCAAATATAAGCTTATCCTAATTATTTATTTATCAGATGGGGGTTTGGGTTTATAGCTAATGTTATGTTTCAAGAAATAGGTTACTTTTCTGTTTCCATTTTTGACAGGCTGGAAGTGGATCTCATCCAAAAATAAATCTTCGATATTTTTCATTTCTTGATGAATGCGATCAAGTATTTCCTTTCGAATTATATTTGTTTCTATTGCATGCTTTAAACCTACTTTCATAAATCTTATACTACCTAATGTATCGATTAAAATATCTGAATTTAAGGTTAACGTTTGATTCCTATAAGATGGCACCCATTTTTCAAATATTGGGAATAGCCGAGTCTCCATTTGATTTTTAATCAATTTTTCGAATGGTTCATTTCTTGGTTTAGGGATGGAATCAAAATCGGAAAGGTATATTTTATGGTCGCCATATCGTTTTTTAATCTGATTTAATTCATCCAGGTCAATCGTTCTATAGTATTGTTTAAAGCCTAGACCTAGATCCTCGATTAACTTTCCATCACGTATGGTGTATATGTCTTTTGAAAATTCCTCCTCACCAATCTCTCCATTCTTTTTATTTGGGGTAAATAATATCTTACCCTTGGATAAAAAACCAATTTTATTCAATGGTTGCCACATCGCATCTATTAATTTCTTATTGAATTTTGGGTTATAGATACTTTTTTCAATGATAATCAAAGGGTAATTAAAATACATCAGAAGGACCACCAAATTTTTATCATCAAAATATATGTGGTAATTTCTTTTAAAGAATTCATGGTATTTTGATGGATCATCAGGTTTGTATTTCTCTAAAATAGTTGATTTGAAACTATTTAACCTATTGAACTTTCCTCCTAAAGTAATTCTTACCGGCGGATTTTGATTGTGGAAATTTTCTAATGATTCTTTACTATTAAGATTCTGCTTTCCCTTCTCTATAGAGGTATCCATTAATGTATTCCGTTTTTTATCAATTTCAACCTTATATACCTCATTTGAATTTAATAGATGCACATGATGAGGAGTAAGTAAAAAATTGGCGAAAATAAAAATCACTAAAATTATCAATCCAAATTTGATGTTCTTCGTCATTTAAATTTGTTTTATTTTAAGATGATAAAGACAAACAAATTGCATAAACGATTTTTTTCAAATGAAAAATAGGTCCAAATCCTGAGGATATTTTTATTATTTAACCCACTTATTTAAATTATTTTTATGAATATATTTTGATGATTTTTAATCATTTTTTTATTAATTTTTAATGTTTTTTTGACCATATTTTAATCAAAAATTTATCAATTATTTCAATATATAAAGAGTATATAATACCCGTATACATCTTATTATTAAATATTTATATTGTTTTTAATTTATTTTTTATTCAATTTTTATACTATATTTTTACATAAATTTATATATGATTTTTAATCATATTTTCTATTAGTTTTTTCATGTTTTTTATCCATATTTTTTGGCTTAAAATCAATTATTTTAAAAAAATATTTTGCAGTTATGGAGATTAGCTCTATATTTGACTCAAATTAAACGGGAATGCACAAACAATACACATATACAAACTTTTGGTTCTTTTATTTTTATGATAAGAGCAGGGACTAGTATATGGTATCGGAAGCGATATATGAGGTCCCAAATGTAAAGTTTGGGACCTTTTTTTTGGGCATCCAGTAAAGCATTCAAAATAAACAATACAGTAAAATTAAAAATGAGCGAGAAAACAAGAATAGCCATCCAAGGAGTAAAAGCATCCTTCCATGAAGAAGCAGCATACAAGTATTTCGGTACGGAGATCGAAACATTGGAATGTAGTTCTTTCAAACAGACTTGCGAGATGTTGAAACAAGGGAAAGCAGACTACGTGGTAATGGCCATTGAAAACTCGATTGCAGGTAGCATCCTACCTAACTATAACCTGCTGAGAGATTACCGATTCCATATTATTGGTGAGGTTCATCTGAACATTCAGCAGCATTTATTGGCGCTTCCAGGGGTTAAACTTTCTGATATACACTATGTGGAGTCCCATCCTATCGCTATCCGCCAATGTGATGAATTCCTTTCCGAGCATCCGGAATGGACGATAAAAGAGGGAATGGATACCGCTGCATGTGCTAAAAAAATATTGGATGATAAGTTGACAAACACCGCAGCGATCGCCTCTGAAGCTGCTGCAAAACTATATGGCTTGCAGATCCTGGAAAAAAGAATCGAAACCAACAAGAAAAACTCCACTCGTTTCTTGATTCTTTCCAACGACTTGGAGGAACAGAAAAATGCAAACAAAGCATCCATTTCTTTCCAGACTTCTCATGCGATTGGCGCCTTGGCCTCTGTGTTGCAATGTTTTGCAGAGCAGAATGTAAACTTGAGCAAGATCCAATCCATGCCAGTGGTGGGGCGAAGGAACGAATACGACTTTTATGTGGATGTGGAATGGAAAAAGCAGTCGGATTATGATGCTGCCATCCGCAAGGTCCTAAAACATACCGTGAACTTCAGTATCATGGGTGAATATGTGAAAAACGAAAAAATCTAAATCTAATTAAATAAATACGTAAAAATTAAAGACAACATACAATGAAACATTCATTAGACATCCTTCCTTTAAAATCTTGGTTAGACACAGGGGATAAACCATTAATCATCGCGGGACCATGTAGTGCAGAGACAGAAGAGCAATTGGTATCCACTGCACATTTGTTGGCCAACACTGGGAAAGTGAATGTATTACGTGCCGGAATCTGGAAACCACGTACGCGTCCAGGTGAATTCGAAGGTATCGGAAGCATCGGTTTGGAATGGTTGAAACGTGCTAAAGAAGAAACCGGATTGTTAACGGCGACTGAAGTTGCTACTGCAAAACACGTGGAAGAAGCCTTGGCAGCTGGCGTAGATGTACTTTGGATCGGTGCCCGTTCGACGGCAAACCCATTCACTGTTCAGGAAATTGCTGATGCCCTTCAAGGTGTAGATGTTCCTGTATTAGTTAAAAACCCGGTAAACCCTGATTTGTCGCTATGGATCGGTGCGCTTGAGCGTGTGAACAGAGCGGGTATCAAAAAATTGGCAGCTATCCACCGTGGATTCTCCTCATACGAGAAAACAGCTTTCCGTAATGAACCGATGTGGGATCTTGCCATCCAATTAAAAACAATTGCTCCTGATCTTCCGATCATCAACGACCCTAGCCACATCTGTGGTAATCGTGAGCTGATTCCTTACGTGACCCAAAAAGCAATGGACATGGATATGCAAGGATTGATCATTGAATCACATATCGACCCTTCGGTGGCTTGGACTGATGCAAAACAACAGGTTACGCCAGCAGGATTAGCTGAACTATTGGACAATCTTTCTGTTCGTAAACCAGAATCCAACAACCCTATTTTCGAGGATAAATTGGCTGAATTACGTAAGCAGATCGATAAGATCGATGATCTTTTGATCAAACAGATCGGCGACCGTATGAAGATTGCCGAGAAGATCGGTGAAGTTAAAAGAGATAACAACGTAACGATCCTTCAGGTGAACCGTTGGGATGAGATTGTTCAGAAACGTGTTCAATTGGCAAAAGCATTGAACCTTAGCGAAGAATTCACCGTGAAATACCTGGAGTTATTGCACAATGAATCTATCCGTAAGCAAAATGAGGTGATGAACACAAAAACTGTGACGGAGGCCTAATGACTGCGGAAAGCATTGTTGTAAAACACCCATCCAAAAATATAAAAGGCACGGTTCAACTTACTGGCTCAAAGTCAGAGAGCAACCGTGCTCTTATTATCCAAGCTTTGAGCAAGGGCTTGGTAAAGGTGGAGAACCTTTCTGAAGCTGCTGACACAGTAACTTTGAATGCTGCTCTAACCTTGGCTTCCAGTGCCTCTTCTTCCGGAGAAACGTTGATCGATATTGGTCCTGCTGGTACAGCGATGAGGTTTCTTACCTCCTATCTGAACCTGATAAAAGGAAACTTTATCTTAACCGGTACGGAGCGTATGCAACTTCGTCCGATTGGTATCTTGGTGGATGCCCTGAAGGATTTGGGTGCTGACATTCATTATCAAAAAAAGAGCGGTTTTCCGCCCCTGAAAATTGAAGGGGGAATGATACAAGGGAAAGAAAAGATCAGTATCCAAGGCAACGTTAGTAGCCAGTACATCTCTTCTTTATTATTGATTGCTGCTAATCTCAAAAAAGGATTAACAATAGATATCCAAGGGGAGCTAACCTCAAGACCTTATGTGACCATGACCTTGGATATGTTGAAGGAATGTGGAATTGACTATACGTTTACCGAAAAGCAGATCCATATCGCCAAGCAGGATTACCAAGATACCACCATCTATGTGGAGCCTGATTGGAGCGCTGCCTCCTATTGGTATGCTATCGTGGCATTATCTGAAAATGGGCATATCGTCCTTCCTGGACTAAAAGAACACAGCCTTCAAGGTGATATGGCAATCGTAGAGATCATGAGCCATTTCGGCGTATCCTCCAGTTTTGAACAAGATGGCCTGCATTTAAGGAAAATTACGCGTGATTCTGAAAAGACATATTTTGATTTTAAGGAATGTCCTGATTTGGCGCAAACAGTGGTCGTAGTAGCTTCGGTTTTGAAAAAGGATGTTACTTTTACAGGCTTGGAAACCTTAAAAATCAAAGAAACAGACCGTATCTTGGCCTTACAGACAGAAATTGCCAAATTTGGCGCTCAGCTGGTGGAAGAACAACAAGATTATCACCTGAAAACTTCTGCTGTTTTTACACCCCAAACTGTAACCTTTGGCACGTATGAAGACCATCGGATGGCGATGGCATTTGCTCCATTAGCCATGGTATTTCCAGAAGTGATCATCGAAGAACCGATGGTGGTGGAAAAATCCTACCCGGAATTCTGGAAGCATTTAAAGGAACAGGGGTTCGAGATCAACGACTAATCAATTTTTATAGAATAAGCTATTTATTTAATAGGCTAAATTATTTAACATCATTTTTCATATATTTACGGGCATTATAGCATTATGGCAGGAAATTCTTTTGGCGATATTTTTAAGATTACCACTTTTGGTGAATCTCACGGGAAGGCTATCGGGGTAATTATTGATGGTTGTCCATCATTAATCGACATCGATGAGGAATTTATCCAATCCGAATTGGATAAGCGTAGGCCAGGCCAATCTAAAATTACTACCCAACGGAAGGAAAGCGATACTGCACAGATCCTTTCGGGAATTTTCGAAGGAAAATCAACCGGAACGCCGATTGCTATAGTGATTCCCAACGAGGATCAACGCTCTAAAGATTACTCGCATATCCAAGATAAATTCAGACCATCTCATGCCGATTACACCTACCAACAAAAGTATGGTATACGTGATTATCGTGGTGGTGGTCGTTCATCTGCTCGCGAAACAGCTGCTCGGGTAGCCGCTGGAGCTATTGCAAAACTATTCTTAAAGAAACATGGTATTGAAGTATTCGCCCATGTTTCTGGTGTTGGCCATATTGAAGCGCCAAATATCGATGTTACAAACCTTTCTACTCTACTGGAAACTAGGGAGGCAAATATTGTTCGTTGCGCAGACCCTGCTACAGCGACTGAAATGGCGGAATTCATCGATGGCATCCGTAAAAATGGGGATACTGTTGGCGGAAGAATATCAACCATAATCCGCAATGTACCAGTGGGTTTAGGAGAGCCGGTATTCGACAAACTGCATGCCGATCTTGCCAAGGCAATGATGGGTATCAATGCAGTGCATGGTTTTGAATATGGTTCAGGTTTTGAAGGTTCCTTTATGAAAGGTTCAGAACATAATGATATATTTGTCAACGAAGATGCTAAAGTAAAAACATTAACCAATTTTTCTGGTGGTATTCAAGGCGGCATTTCCAACGGCATGGATATTACTTTTAAAACTGCATTTAAACCTGTGGCAACCATCATGCGTGATCAAGCAACAATAAATGAGGAAGGCCAAGAGGCTACAATCTCGGGCAAGGGACGTCATGATCCTTGCGTGGTACCTCGTGCTGTGATCATCGTGGAAGCGATGGCGGCATTGGTGATTGCAGATCACCTATTGAAACATAATGCTTATTTAAATAATGCCTATTAGCGACTATATTCTATCCTGCGATATCGGGGGTTCGCATATTACATCTGCTATTGTCGACAGGTCGACATGGACAATTATTGAAAAAACTATCACGCGTTCGCATGTTAATTCGTTGCAAAATGCTAAATCGATTTTTCAGGAATGGACCTCCAACATGAAAAACTGCTTATCCAAAATGGAATCCCAAGTGACCCAAATCGGCATTGCAGCACCCGGGCCCTTTGATTATGAAAAGGGAATCCCGCTAATGAAAGGGCAATCAAAATACGATAGCATTTATCAAGTTCCGGTAACAGACCCTATTATGGAGGGTATTGGCGATGAGAACCTACATATCCGTTACATCAACGATGCAGCTGCTTTTCTGCAGGGCGAAGTTTTTGGTGGCGGATTGGAACATAAGGATTGTGTTCTGGGGGTAACCCTTGGAACAGGATTGGGATCAGCTGTATGGCGGAACGGCGAAAAGGCGTTCGATGCGGATCTGTGGAACACAACCTATCAAGATTCCATTTACGAAGAATATTTGGTAACCCGTTGGTTCACCAAAAGATTTGAGGAATTGACTGGAAAATCAGAAAAAGGGTTGCGAGAGATTCTGGAGAACAACAAAGGCGCAGAAGTTGATCAATTATTAAAGGAATATAGCCTTAACCTGGCGAGCTTCCTCCATTTTTTTAGCCAAAAGCATCAATGTAAGCATTTGATCATTGGCGGAAACATCGTAAGGGCTTGGGACCTTATTTTTAAAGATAAATCTCTCTTGGAAGGTTTGGATATCTCCATAGGCAAATACCAGGAGCATGCGGCCATTATTGGTGCTGCTTCCCTATTTTCAAACGAAGAGCTATAATTTAGTTAATTAGATCCTAAAACGGAAAATATCCTCCTTAGAACAAAGGAGGATATTTTTTTGGATTGTTTTCAGACATGATCTGATAAGCGGTTTCCACCACATCATCTACGGCAGGTTTGGTGAAGTAATCACCATCTGAACCGTATGGCGGTCTATGTGCTTTAGCGGTCAAAGTCCTAGGTTTCGCATCTAGGAAGTAATAACCACCTTGTTTTTCTAAAATCTCATGGGTAATGTAAGCTGATGCTCCTCCTGGAAAATCCTCATCCACCACTAATAACCTATTGGTCTTTTCCAATGATTTTGCTGAAATAGCTTCCCTATCAAAAGGTTGTAGACATTGAGCATCGATGATTTCAATCGAAATCCCGACCTTATCTAATTCCAATGCAGCTTCCTGAACGATCCTTAGTGTAGAGCCATAGGAAACAACCGTGATATCAGATCCTTCCCTTAACAGCTCTGCTTTGCCGATCGGCACGGTGAAATCACCAATATTAGCAGGCATTTTTTCTTTCAAACGATAACCATTCAAGCATTCGATGACCAATGCTGGCTCATCCCCTTTCAATAAGGTATTGTACATGCCAGCCGCTTGGGTCATATTCCTTGGCACACAGATATGCACTCCGCGCAGCCCTCCCAACAAAACAGACATCGGAGAACCCGAATGCCAGATCCCTTCTAAGCGGTGCCCCCTTGTTCTCACGATCAATGGTGCCTTTTGCTGTCCTTTCGTTCGGTAGCTCAAGCTTGCTAGGTCATCACTTAGCACCGGAAAGGCATAAATCAGATAATCGAGGTATTGGATTTCTGCGATCGGTCTGAAACCACGTACCGCAAGTCCTATTCCCTTTCCAATAATGGCAGTTTCCCGAATTCCGGTATCAAATATGCGTTGTTCACCAAATTCCTCCTGTAGACCAGCAAAACCTTGGTTCACATCTCCAATTTTTCCTACATCTTCTCCAAATGCCAATAAACGAGCATCCTTATCAAAGTTCGCTCGGAAACAAGCATTTAGCACTTCCCTACCATCTACGATAGCCGCATCTGCATCATAGCTCGCAAAAACCTCTTCCACCATAAGCGGAGAATGCTGCGTAGAAGAGTACAACTTATCGTTGAAGCGGAAATTATTAAGCTCCTGGCTCTTTTTATACCAAGCTAACAACTCCTCTTTTCCTGCAACCTCTACACCGCGTAATTCCCTGATCACCCTTCTTACATTGACATAAACCTCTTTTAGAGAAGGCTCAGTAATTGATAGTAAGGTTTTCAAAGGAATTTCCACCGCGTGGTGATTGATCCTCTGAAGCAATTCAATAGCTTCCGTTAAATCAACCTGTAAGGTCTTTTTATAGTCTGTCCAAGCACGTTTCTGTTCTTGTCGAACAAAATCCTTGGCCTCTGATTCAATCTGTTTTAATTCCTCTTCATCAGCAATTCCCGAACTCAACATCCATTCCCGCATACGGTCATTACAGTCAAAATCCGTCTCCCAAGTCAATCGTTCGGGCGATTTATATCTTTCATGGGAACCCGAGGAAGAGTGTCCCTGAGGTTGGGTCATCTCATACACATGCACCAAGCATGGCTTGCAATGCTCACGAGCATATTCTGCAGCCTTTTCGTAGACCTCACATAGACCGGCATAATCCCATCCTTTGACCTTAAAGATCTGATAGCCTTGTCCAGACTCATCCTCCTGAAAACCCCTCAATACGTTGGAAATATCCCCTTTGGTCGTCTGAATTTCATTAGGCACCGATATCCCGTAGCCATCATCCCAAATGGAGATCACGACAGGAATCTGTTTTACCCCAGCGGCATTCACTGTCTCCCAAAAAACACCTTCCGAGGTAGATGCATTTCCAATGGTACAGAAGATTACTTCCTGACCATCTTTAGTAAACTTTTCACTGTGGGAAAGCCCTGGATTGTTTCGATATAGTTTAGAGGCTAAGCCGAGGCCGAGAATCCTGGCCATTTGCCCACCTGTAGTAGATACATCCGAAAAGGAGTTGACCTGAGCGGTCTGATCCAACCATTCACCATCCTCATCCAATAATTTCGTGGAGAAATGGGCTACCATCTGCCTGCCTCCGGAGGAAGTATCAGCGGAAAGGTCGGGATTGGAATACAATTGGGAAAAGAAATGATAGATACTGCTGATGCCTAAGGCAAATGCTAAGGTTTGATCCCGGTAATACCCAGAACGCCAATCTCCAGGTTTGAAAACCTTGGATAAAGCAATTTGTGCTAATTCTTTTCCGTCGCCAAAAATTCCAAACTTTGCTTTTCCGGTCAGCACTTCTTTCCTTCCCAACAAACTTACGATACGGCTTTGAACGGCTAGTTTATAATCGTCTATAAGGACCTGGCGGAATTCCTCATAACTAATTTTCTCTGAATTAAATTGCACTGGTCTTGTCGCGTTTAAATCTGACATTAAAGTGTTTCCTGTTTTAACAAAAGTAATAAAATAAACCTGTATATCTTAATCCGAAGAGAGGTTTAATCCCATGTAATTTGAATTAATCACTTAACATTAGGACTTTATTCACTACTTTTAGCCGTATTTTTATTTTAACATGAGTAATATCCATTTTTTTGATGCTAGCAACGGCGCAGGAAATTTTGGTGATCTAGAGAAAACCATTGCTGTCAACAACCTATTAGAGATCCCTTTGCCCGAACGGGATGGGAAATGGATTGCAGCCTTTATCGAAAATATTTCCGAAGCGAATTTACAGGTAGCCGAACCTGAGATCATTATGAGTACGGAGGGCTTCCCCTACTTTAACCTGAAAACGGTGGCCAATGGGGAAAATTTCCATGCCTATGTGATAAAAAATAAACTTTCGACCTTATTAAAAAGCGGATTTGGGGTGGCGATCAATACGCATAAGGAGCAACCGGATTGGATGTTCAGTTATGGGGATCTGTTGAACCTAGAGTTGAATGGCGAATATTACACCGATGAGAGCCTATTTTCCAAGAACACGGGTGATTTTGCAATCGGAAGCGATGAGGAGATCCTTGTTGGGCAACCATCGGAGGAAATCCTACCTGCCTATGTGAGACGACATATGAGTGAATTCCTACAATATTCAGGAGTTCGGAATCCGATGGTCATGTTGATCGCAAGGAATTATACCGATGAAGAAAAAGTTTCGCAGGATCTGGTGCTGAATCTTACACCAAAGAACTTTGCGAATGAGCGGGAATATCAGCAGGCGATGAATACCATTTCCTGGTTTCTACCAAAACATTATTCATTGGTTGGCTTAGATGCGGAAGCGGTTGAATCGGGTTTTCAACCCTTATAGTCCAAATAAAAATTTAATATTATTATGTATTTATTCAATGTCCGGGTGTATGGCATCCTGGTGAATGAGCGTGGAGATGTATTGATCAGTGATGAGCGCACCGAGAACGTTTCATTCACGAAGTTTCCTGGTGGAGGACTAGAATATGGGGAAGGTCTGTTAGACGCCCTAAAAAGAGAGTATCAGGAAGAGACGGGGATGGAGATAGAAGTGGTGAGACACATCTATACCACCGATTTTTGGGAGAAATCTAGTTTTAATGAAAGCCAGATCATCTCGATTTACTACCAGGTGAAGTGTTTGAATGTGGTGGATCTGAAGATCAGGACGGAAGTATTTGATTTTCGGGAGAAGTCTATTGAAGGAAAGTTACAATCCTTTCGTTTGATCCCTTTAAAGGTCTTACAGGCGAAAGATTTTACGTTTAAAACGGATCAAGTTGCTTGGTTAGAATTTTTAAAAGTTGCAGATAAAATCAAATTATAATATAAATGTTGCAACTTTTATTTGATATTATAACAAAAGGTTTTTACTTTTACAGTAGGTCTTGGAGATGAGATGAGAATCCAAATTCAAGATTTATGTTTTGAAAACACCTAGTTCTATAGGGTTTTATTAATAGTTAGTGTGATTTTAAGGCGATACTCCCCGTATCGCCTTATTTTTTTGGTGGTTTTTGTGGGGAGTTGATTTTGGGTTATTAGGTGTCGTTGATGGGCTTTTGATGTATTAATGATGTTTTATCGATGTTTTATTGATGCATATCTGATTTCTTTCTGATGTGTTTCTCAAAATTGATTATCTTAAAAAGAAAAAACTATCTAAAAAAAACGTCATTGCGAGGAACGAAGCAATCTTTACTTAATTCGAAAGATTGCTTCGTTCCTCGCAATGACGTGATGGTCGCAATGACGAGATGGTCGCAATAACGAGATGGTCGCAATAACAGAATGACCACAATAACGAAATGATAAATAGGACAACAGTCCTATCCGAAAAAAACTCTTACCTAAAAAAATAAGCCAAAGCAACTACCACAGCACCACCAATAATGATTATCCATTTATTGATATCCCCACCATGTGCCCCTTCCTGACTCTTATACTTATAATCTCTTTTAAATTTATCTAAATCCATAACAATCCCTTTCTTATTTAATTCTTGAATGATTCAATTCTTAGATGCAATCAAACCCTAATTTACATAAAATTTCTTCAAAAATTACCAACAACTAATATTCCACTTATGCAAAAACTACCATCTCCCTCATAAAAATTCAGCAATCGCTCTCGTTAATATCCTCCAACCTCCTTATTCATGATGATAAGGCTCTCCCCTCATAATCGTATAAGCCCGATACAACTGCTCCACAAAAAACATCCTGATCATCTGATGCGAAAAGGTCATACGTGACAAAGAAAGCTTATAATTTCCCCTGCTGTACACCTCCTCCGAAAATCCATAAGGCCCACCGATCAGCAACACCAAACTCGACACACTGGAAACCATCTGCTTCTCCAAAAAAGCCGAAAACTCCACAGAACTCAATTCCTTCCCTCGTTCATCCAATAAAATCACGAAATCTTGATTGCTAACACTTTTCAACAACAATGCCCCTTCCTTTTCCTTCTGCTGTTCCTGGCTCAAATTCTTCACATTCTTCAAATCCGGAATCACCTGCAGCTGAAAATTACAATAATGTTTCAAGCGTTTTGTATACACTTCAATCCCATCCAAAATATGCCTATCATCCGTCTTTCCAATACAGACCAACGTAATCTTCATTCCAACTAATTTTAAATAAATTTATTTCGGCCCTCTCCAAAATAATTCCATCCCTTCCATCCAAACCCATTTCAAGCCCATTCCAAACCCTTCGCTACACATCCCAAGCCCAAAAATAAACAAAAAAGGCAACCCTATAATAAAAGGATTGCCTCATATTCCTAAAGCCTAAGCAGGATTAAATAAAGCGCACAAGCTGACCTTTCAAAATCCCTAAAAAGCCAATTTATTTTTTAGCTACCAAAGTAACGTCAAAGTTGATCTCTTTAGAAATCAAATCATCTTCTTTACCTGCATAGTTCACTCCCCACTGAGCGCGCTCAATATTGAAGTTAGCTGTTGCTTTAACATCAGTTTCAGTTGCTTCAGTTACTTTTGCATCAAAAGTGATGTTTTTGCTGATTCCTTTGATCACTAAGTTTCCAGAAATCACTAAATCTTGATCAGTTGCACCTGCTTTAACCTCTGTGATTGTAAATGAAGCCTCCGGATGAGTCGCTACAGCGAAGAAATCATCAGCTTTCAAGTGGCCATCCAATTTTTGTTTGTATTCACCTTCCAAATCAGTAGAACTGATGCTGTTCATATCCAATACAAAGTTTCCGCCAGTTAATTTACCAGCATCAACAGTGATCGATCCAGATTTGATGTTTACAGTTCCTGTGTGTGCACCAGTTACTTTGGTACCTTTCCAAACCAATTTAGAGGCAGTAGTGTCTACATTGTAAACCGATCCTGCTACAGCAGTTGTGTTTTCTACAGCAACTGAATCTTTGGTTTCAGCTTTTTTACCTTCAGGGTTTCCAGCACAAGATGCTAATACAAGAGCAGCGATAGCTGATAATAATGTGATTTTTCTCATTTTTATATGTTGAAACATTTAATTAATGGCACAAAAATAGGGTTGCCCTTTTATATGGGCAACCCTTTGAACTTTTTTTAACATTAATCCGACAAACGTATTTTTAAACTACGATGTAAAAATAATTAATGTCCGGCAGGTTGCGCTTCTACACGACGGATATCCGCCCCTAAAGCTTTCAACCTTTCTTCAATATTTTGGTATCCTCTTTCGATCTGTTCAATGTTATAGATTGTTGATTTTCCTTGAGCAGATAATGCGGCGATCAATAGCGAAACGCCGGCACGAATATCCGGAGAGGTCATTTCTATACCACGTAATTTCGTCTGTTTATTCAATCCGATAACAGTTGCACGGTGTGGATCACAAAGAATGATCTGAGCCCCCATATCGATCAATTTATCCACGAAGAACAAACGGCTCTCAAACATCTTCTGGTGGATCAATACATTTCCCTTCGCCTGGATAGCGGTTACCAAACAGATACTCAACAAATCTGGCGTAAAACCAGGCCATGGTGCATCAGAAATAGTCAGGATCGACCCATCGATAAAGGTGTCGATTTCGTAATGATCTTGCGCAGGAATGAATATATCGTCGCCACGAAGCTCAAATTTGATCCCTAAGCGTGAAAACACCGTTGGGATAATGCCCAATTCCTGGAAACATACATCCTTGATGGTGATCTCTGATCCAGTCATCGCCGCTAAACCAATGAAAGAACCAATTTCGATCATATCCGGCAACATTCTATGCTCCGTACCACCCAAACGCTCCACCCCTTCAATGGTCAATAGATTAGAACCTATTCCGGAGATTTTTGCACCCATGCGGTTCAACATCTTACACAATTGCTGAAGGTAGGGCTCGCAGGCAGCATTATAGATCGTAGTTGTTCCTTTTGCCAAAACCGCAGCCATCACAATGTTTGCCGTCCCGGTTACCGAAGCTTCATCCAACAGGATGTAGGTCCCTTTCAATTGGGTAGCATCTACATTGAAAAAGTGGTTTTCTGCATCATAAACAAACTTAGCCCCTAATTTTTCGAATCCCAGGAAATGGGTGTCCAAACGGCGGCGACCGATTTTGTCACCTCCTGGTTTAGGAATCGCCGCTTTACCGAATCTCGCCAACAAAGGACCAACGATCATGATAGAACCTCTTAAGCTTCCACCTTTGCGTTTGAATTCCTCCGATTGGAAATAATCAATATTAATGTCCTTGGCTTCGAATTCGTAGGTATCCTGATTTACTCTATTAACCTTCACCCCTAAGGCAGCCAATAGATCGATCAATTTGTTCACATCCTTGATATCAGGGATGTTGCTGATGGTCATTTTTTCTTCCGTCAATAAAACGGCAGAGATAATCTGTAAGGCTTCATTTTTCGCGCCCTGAGGAACGATCTCCCCTTTCAATGGTTTTCCACCATGAATTTCGAATGCATTCATAAGATATATAGCGTAGTCGATGAATTATTTTTGGTAATTATTCTTCCTTCCACCCGGATTGTTCATCGGGCGTTTGGAATTCGACATCTTCTTATTGTTGTTGTTATTGTTATTATTATTGTTGTTGTATTTGCGTTGGTTGTTGTTCTGTTGGCTAGCACCCGAACTCGAACTACCGCCTGTACTCTTCATCCTGTTCCCTGGAGGCGGCGTTTTGAAATCAACCTTGGTCAATACCGTATCCGATGGTAGAGACAGTTCGCCGTTGGACAATAAAGAAAGATCATTCAGGATCTGTTCGTCGGATACGGAATCCTTATTCCAGGTCAAGTAGGCCATCTTCATGAAATTGGCGATGCCAACCGTCATTTTCTGTCTTGCCTCTTCATTGGAAACCGCTTTCGCTTTGCGGATCATCTCTTCCACTGTATAACCATAATGTTTGAAACGGATATTATGGTTCGGATATTTTAGGGAATCCGGTTTGTGGTGGATATTCTCTTTGGTCGGGATTGGGTATGGGGAATCTACATCGATCTTAAAATCAGAAATGATGTAAAGATGGTCCCATAATTTATGTTTGAAATCCGATACATCGCGTAGATGCGGGTTCAGAACACCCATCATATCAATGACCACTTGTGCTAGGCGATTACGTTCTTCACGATCTGTTAAGGTACAGATGTAATCGACCATGTTCTGCACATTCCTACCATATTCAGCTAGGATAAGTTTAGGTCTGGTACTGTTATAGTCAAAAATCATATTTATTGTTTTACCGTACAGGTAATTTATTTTATTACTCTTGGATTATTCCACGATTCTCAGTTTGGCAAATTTAAGCAACAATTGCTTCTGTCCCAACTCTTTGAAAAAAATAGTTGCTTTAATATCCGGTTTATTTCCCTCCAGGTTGATCACCTTCCCAAAACCAAATCTTTCATGCTCCACTTCCATCCCTACTTGCAGGTTGGATGTATCCGATGGCGCAAAACCTTCGGTACGTTTATGTGCCTTCGGCAATATCGATGTCGTTTTCACCACCTTAGGTTTCGGTTTGGAAAACACATCGCCTGTCTCTTTACGCTGCCAAGATACGCGTTCTGATTGAAAATCCTCGGATCCAACCGCAGAACTTCGCGGTTTGAAATCCAAATCCAAACAACTTGGGTTCAATTCATCCAAGAATCTACTTGGCTCACAGTTATTTAAGGTTCCCCAACGATAGCGTGAGGTCGCATAGGAAAGATGCAATTTCTTTTCTGCCCGTGTAACTGCCACATAGAACAATCGGCGTTCCTCTTCCAATTCCGAGCGGGAATTGAGTGACAATTGCGATGGAAATAGATTCTCTTCCAGTCCTACGATGAATACCACCGGAAATTCCAATCCTTTAGAGGCATGTATGGTCATCAAAGAAACCGTATCTGCATTTGGGTCCTTATCGTTGTCATCGTTGGTCAATAAAGCGATGTCCTGCATGAACACATCCAGGCCTTTTTCCTCCAGATCCTCCCTCTCCGAAAACTCCTTGATACCGTTCAGCAATTCTTGGATATTCTCGTATCGAGCAAGACCTTCTACGGATTTATCCTCGTAAAGATCTTTTAGGATGCCGGAATGTTGCGCGATATACATGGCCGTATCAAAGGCCGTATTAGTTTTGGCCATAGCCTGAAAACTCTGGATCATGATCCCAAAATTGGTCACCGAACCAGCACTCCTCCCATCCAAAAACATCTGCGCATTGGCCACTACATCCCACAGCCTAAGTTGGTTCTGGTCTGCAGCCACCATGATCCGATCAACTGTAGTATCACCTATTCCGCGTCGTGGGTAATTGATCACCCGTTTTAAGGCCTCCTCATCATTCGGATTGAAGGTCAAGCGGAAATAACCGATCAGATCCTTGATTTCCTTACGCTGGTAGAAAGAGGTTCCACCGTAAAGTTTATAGGGAACACCAAGCTTACGAAGTGCTTCCTCCATAGACCTGGATTGTGCATTGGTACGATATAGGATCGCAAAATCCTTAAAGTTTAAGCTCTTAAGCGATTTCTCCTGCAAAATGGCCTCAGCAACAATCTTACCTTCTTCATTATCCGAAAAAGCTCGAGTCACTTTTATTTTTTCTCCATCCTCATTGTCGGAGAATACATTCTTTTCTAATTGATTCTTATTGTTGGCGATGATGCTGTTCGCAGCATTAACGATCATCTTGGTCGAACGGTAGTTCTGCTCCAGTTTATAGACCTTAACATCCGGATAATCCTTCTGGAAATTCAGGATGTTCTGGATATTGGCACCACGGAAGGCATAGATACTTTGCGCATCATCCCCTACAACACAGATATTCTCGTTCACCGCTGCCAGTCTTTTCACGATCAGGTACTGCGAAAAGTTGGTATCCTGATATTCATCTACCATCAGGTATTTGAACTGATGTTGGTATTTGTACAGCACATCGGGATGCTTGTTCAATAGCACATTGGTCTTGAACAACAAATCGTCAAAATCCATGGCCCCGGCTCGATAACAACGTTGCGCATAGGTCATGTAGATCTGCCCCAATTGTCCCCTACCATTGGCGATATCCTCTGCCATAATGGCTTCGTTCTTATTATATTCCTGCGGAGAGATCAGGTTGTTCTTTGCTGATGAAATCCGACCATACACATGGTTTACATTGTACAGTTTATCATCCAGGTTCATCTCTTTCAAGATGGCGCGCAATAAGCTCTTGGTATCGTCTGTATCGTAGATGGTAAAATTGCGGGGATAGCCGATCAGTTCAGCCTCCACCCGTAGGATACGGGCAAAAACGGAGTGGAAAGTTCCCATCCAAATGTTCTTTGCCTCTTGACCAACGACTTTCATGATCCGCTCACGCATCTCTTTTGCCGCCTTGTTGGTAAAGGTTAATACTAATATATTGAATGGATCAACGCCCTTTTGAATCAAATGGGCGACCCGATAGGTTATCACACGTGTCTTTCCAGATCCTGCACCTGCTACAATCATCACCGGACCTTGAGTCTGCTCGACAGCCGCTCGCTGGGAAGGATTTAATCCTGCTAAAAAATCCAAAATTCGCTCCTAAGTTTAAATATCTATTGCCTCTATTTATGGGGACTCAAAATTACAAAAAATACATGGAGTAGACAATAGATGGGTGTGTATAGATGAGAGATATTAGATGAGAGACGATAGATGTTAGATGATAGATGTTAGATGTTAGATGTTAGATGTTAGATGTTAGATGATAGATGTTAGATGATAGATGAAAGACGATAGAGGTTGGACCGTCATTGCGAGGAGGTACGACGAAGCAATCTTTACACTAATCGAACGATTGCTTCGTTCCTCGCAAGGACGGAAAAATGACGGAAAAATCTCGCAAGGACGTGAAAGGTCTATTATCTATTATCTATTATCTATTATCTATTATCTAAAATCTATTATCTAAGACCAAAGATCTATCATGTACATTCAGTAATTTAGAGGGAACATTAACAATAACTCTCATTCTTTAAAATATTTAATCTTAAATACATAACGCCCTAATATACATAACACCCAAATTTACATAACCACATATAATAAACTCCATTCTATGAATAAATTATTGGCCACAGAAAAAAACCTCCAGAACTGTATTCGTACTATATTGAATTCCTGCATATTATTGATTTTCTGCTTCATATTATCTTCTTGTTCGGTATTGCAGCCTATTCCTGGGACCTTTGTGGACCTGAAAAAAATCGTTCCTGGTATAGAAATAGATCTTCGCTATTATGGAAACCATAATTTTTTGGGTAGACCAGTAGATGGATACAAACGTGATGTTGCCTATGCCACTTTGGAAACAGGATTAGTACTTCAGGCATTGCAAAAAGACCTCCAAAAAGAAGGCTTAGGAATCAAAGTCTTTGATGCCTACAGACCTCAACAAGCGGTCGACCATTTCAAACGTTGGGCAAAGGACATCAAGGATACCTTAGCAAAAGATGCCTATTATCCCGAAGTTGATAAAAGAGACCTTTTCAAATTGGGATACATTGCTGAAAAATCAGGACATAGCCGAGGCAGCACCATCGACCTCACCCTGATCACCCTCAAAGACAAAAAAGAACTGGATATGGGCAGTCCATTCGATTTCTTCAGTGAAAAATCCCATCACAATTACCCTCACCTAACAGAAACCCAAAAAGCCAATCGCAAAAAATTAAGGAGTCTCTTGGAAAAACATGGCTTCAAAGCAATTGATGAAGAATGGTGGCACTATACCCTGAAAAACGAACCCTTCAAGGATAAGTATTTTGATTTCCCTGTTAAATAACGGATCCTTTCTTTGTCATTGCGAGGAACGAAGCAATCTTTCGATTAGTCCAAAGATTGCTTCGTCGTACCTCCTCGCAAGGACGGGTCTAACATCTATTATCTATCATCTATCATCTATTACCTATCCTCTGAATCCTTTTTTAACCATTTGATAAAAAGAAGGAAACAATTAATTTCCTAACGTTAATTATCTTTATTCCAGATAATTAACACAATGAACCAACAGATAAAACCAACTTTCATAGAACCTTTATCGGATTTTGGTTTTAAAAAAATATTTGGATCTGCCGTTAATAAGGATCTATTGATCACTTTCCTAAATGTGGTTTTTCAGGGACGAAAGACCATCTTAGATATACATGAATGTAATTCAGAACGAATTGGCAAAACCAAAGATTACGGGAAAGTATTTTATGATCTACATTGTATAGGTCAGAATGGGGAACATATTATCATAGAAGTTCAGCGGTATAATCAGCGGAATTTCTTAAATCGAATATTGTATTACCAATCCATTCTCATTTCCGAACAAGGTCAAATCGGAAAACAGAAAAAATGGAATTACGAAATTTCGGAAATTTACACGATTGTACTCATGGACAGCTTTCCGTTAGAAATAGAAAACAAGGATGAAAATTATATCCACCCGTTATGTTATTGCAGTATGGAAACCGGAAGAATATATCTCGAAAAAAGCAAAATAATTTTCTTAGAATTGATTAAATTTACAAAGAAAGAGCCTGAAATACAGGGAGATCTGGAAAAATGGCTATTTGCATTAAAATATATGTCGGTTATGCAAAAAATCCCAGAACAACTTCAGGAACCTTTATTTAAGAAACTTTTTAAAATAGCAAAATATTCTAACCTCAATAGAAAGGAGCAGGAAATGTATGATAGAGAATTAAAACGCAAAAGGGATGCCCAATTAATGAAAGATACGTGGTTCGAAGAAGGTGAAATCAAGGGCAGAGCTGAAGGAGAAATTAAAGGAAGAGATGAAAGAAATCAGGAGTTTGTTTTGCTTCTTCATAATTATGGTGACCCCATTGAAAAAATCTCCAAAATAACTGGCCTTTCTCAGGAGGCGATCAATAAAATCATAAAATCCAAAAAAGGATAGAAACTAAAACAAAAAGTGATAGAAACTAAAAGAAATAAGAGATTTATCATTACCGCAATAACCGAGCTGGAATAAAATAATTAGACAAAGAAATTCTATCGTCTATAATCTATAATCTATCATCTACCCCCTACCAAACAACATCTTTCACCTAACTTGGTACAGTAATTGAAGTATTTGTGGTTGAACACAAATTGTTAATTAAATAACCACCTATGAACTCAAATGCAAAAATCTTACTAGGTTTAGGCCTATTGGCATGCACGGCATGTACAACAACTACTAAAACCGAACAGGACACTGATAAGGATACAACTATTGTGGTCAACCAACCAGCTTCTCCGGTAATTGTGGAGGAAAGAGTTGTGGAAGAACCAGCGAAACCAGCCAGCAGCAATGCAATCAGTAGTAAACAAGTTAGCGACGGGACTGTTAATGTCAATAAGGTCAATGTATTGGGATCCATCATGACTGTAGAACTGATGTTGGACAATCCAGATAAGAATTCGGTCAACATCAATTTCCCAGCAGATAATATCTATTACATCGATGACGCAACGGCAAAGAAAAACAGCTTATTGAAAGATGATGCTGGTAAGATTATGCTTACACCAACCAATTCGGAAGGCAAAAAGATGTGGTATCTAGGATCGGATAAAATGGTATTGATGAGCTTGAAATTTGCAGCTCCACCTGCTGAAAGCAAAACCATCAGTTTAACATTAGGGGATTACGGCACGTTTGATGGACTACCAATCACCCGCCAATAATCCATAAGGAATTGTCAAGCGTTTAAAAAGAACGTAAAGGATTAGAGAAAGTTTGGGATAAGAAATATAGGGATAGGAGAAATTTGGGATATGAGAAATTCAGGAATAACTTTTAGAAATATTAGTCTGTTTTCAGCATTGCTACTTATGGGTTGCAATGCTGAAAACAGCAATCAAAAAGGCAGCAAGGATACGGTTTATGCCCCCATAAACAATGAACCAGTAGACACATTAAGAGCTGAATCACAGGGATTTGACGCAGATACTGGATCATTTTCTGCATCGAGATCAGGCAACCAAGTGACCTCAGAAGGTGAAAACCAAGCGACCTCTGGAACCGAAAACCAAACTACCTCATCCCCAAGTACATCCGATGGATCCTTGACTACTTCAGGCAGCAGTTTAACAGCATCATCCAGCAACCTAAATGTCGACATCCGATTGGCAGCAGACAACCTGTTCGATTTTAATAAAGCGACCATAAAACCAGAAGCAGAACCTGAACTTAAAAAAGTTGCTGATCAACTGAAAAAAGTAAATGTCGATGCCGTTCAGATCATTGGCCATACCGATTCAAAAGGGAACGACCAATACAACGACAAATTGTCCCTACAACGCGCAGAATCAGTAAAACAATGGTTCGAAAAAAACGGTGTTAAAAACAAGCTCTTAGCAAGCGGAAAAGGAGAAAAAGATCCCATCGCTGACAACGAGCTACCTAACGGACAAGACAATCCCGAAGGCCGTGCTAAAAACAGAAGAGTAGACATCAAATTCGTCGGTTCTCAAAGCATCAGTAAATAACTATTCCTATTGAATGATATTATCCAAAATAAGGCTATGTATTAATTATTCATCAAAGCAACATCCAAGTATATTGCAAGTACCATGTGAGTGCAAAAACACACTTACAACTCACTTACAACTCACTTACACTACGCTTGAAACTAGCCAACAACAACATAAAAAAGCCGTATCAAATTCAAATATGATACGGCTTCTTTTCTTAATTATTTATCCATTACCTAATCCCTCTCCTCCATAATCTATAATCTAACATCTATAATCTCACATCTAACATCTAACATCTATAATCTCTCATCTCCCATCAAACTACACAGTCTAACTACTAATTACTAACTACTAAATACTAACTACTAAATACTCCTAAAACGGTGCATCATCCGGCATATCATTCATCCTCGAAGGCATAGTAATACCCCCACCAAATCCACCGAAATCACTGGAAGGCTGCATAGCACTACTTGCACCGCCAAAGTCGTTGAAACTTCCACCTTCAGGGCCACCCATACCAGAGAAATCATCCTCCAGATCCACGAACTTCACATATTTACCCACAAAGCGTAAAGGTACAATACCAGTTTCACCGTTACGGTGCTTCGCAATAATAACCTCACCTACCCCAACCGTCGAGCGACCTTCTTCATCTTCCATCAACCCATAATATTCCGGACGATATAAGAACAACACCATATCCGCATCCTGCTCGATAGATCCCGATTCACGTAAGTCGGAAAGCATTGGACGTTTACTGTTACCAGGTCTTGATTCTACGGCACGACTTAACTGTGATAAGGCCAGTACCGGGATATTCAACTCTTTGGCTACAGATTTCAATGCACGGGAAATACTACCGATCTCCTGCTCACGGTTACCACCGCCACCTTTACCATCGCCCTTACCATGCATCAACTGCAGGTAATCGACGATCACCATCTGAATATCGTATTGTGCTTTTAGACGTCTACATTTTGCGCGGAACTCGAATACGTTCAGAGCTGGGGTATCATCGATGATCAAAGGTGCTTCTGTCAATCGACCGATCCTGGAATGCAGTTGCTGCCATTCATGGTCTGCCAGATTACCTTTCTTCAATTTCTCCTGTTCAATCTCCGTTTCTCCAGCAATCAGACGGTTAACCAACTGCACCGACGACATCTCCAGGGAGAATACCGCAACAGCACGCTGATGGTCTACCGCAGCATTTCGCGCTACGGATAATACGAAGGCTGTTTTACCCATTGCCGGACGAGCTGCAATAATTACCAAATCCGATGGTTGCCAACCGGAAGTCATCCTATCCAACGCGGTTAGTCCCGAAGGGATACCAGTTAAACCGTCTGTCCGATCACGTAATAACTCCAGGTTATTGATGGCCTCCCGCATGATGTCATCCATCTTCCGAGAATCCCTTCTCAAGTTATTCTGTGCGATATCGAACAAGGATTTCTCGGCATGATCCAATAGATCAAAGATATCAGAGGTTTCATCATACGAAGCGTTGATGATCTCTGTGGACACCTTGATCAGTTCTCTTTGGATATATTTTTGGGAGATGATACGCGCATGGTATTCAATATTGGCAGCAGATACTACCCTATCGGTCAATTGGGTGATATAATAAGCTCCACCAACTATTTCCAAAGCACCCATTCCGCGCAATTCGGCAATTACGGTCAGTAGATCGATTGGCGAAGTCTTTTGGAACAGGTTATAAATTGCCTGGAAAATCTGCTGATGTGCTTCTTTATAGAACGAATCCGGTTTTAGGATATCGATCACCTCGCTCAATGCATTCTTTTCCAACATGAGTGCGCCAAGGACTGCTTCTTCCAGATCCAAAGCTTGAGGTGGTATCTTACCCAAACCACTAATCAAGTTGTTCACACTCGTCCGTTTCTGCTTGAAGTTCGGACGGTTCGACTGACCCGACTGGCTATTTGTGTGTTCGTTTTCTAAAGACATATTACAATTTATCTACGGCTTGTTCAAAAGTTTTCAATGATAGGGTAACAAATGTAAGGAAAATAAAATACCTCTATAACCAAAGTTATGAACAGCTAAAATAGGTGCTTCAACAATCATGCAATAGTAGTTGAATTACAAGCCTTAGTATTCCACATCAAATGTGGATAAATCCCTAATAACTTTATTTCAACACTCATTATCAGCCATTTAAATCGATGTGGATAACATCGGAGACTGTTAATAAGCCTTTAGCAGGAAAGCCCCGGAAAGGCTTTGTTGGCTTAAAAAGCAGTTCAAATTCATAGTCAAGGAGTTAAGGTTTTTGGATTATCTAAACTATGGAAAAAGCTCGGGAGATATAGGATAATTTCTGTTTACTTTGTTGTATCTTTGTCCCTATGTCAAATGATGCTTCAACAGTAAAACCATACAATCCCGAGGGCGGAAAAAAAGAGCAGGTTGCGGATATGTTCAACAACATTTCGAAAACCTATGATCTATTGAACCGCTTTATGACGATGGGGATTGATACCATCTGGCGCAAAAAAGCCATCAAATCTCTGAAAAGTTTAAACCCACAGATAATGCTTGATGTGGCCACGGGAACTGGTGATTTTGCCATTGAAGCCATCCGTATCCTGAATCCCAAAAAGATCATTGGGGTGGACATTTCCCAAGGCATGTTGGATGTAGCGAAGGAAAAGATCAAGAAAAAAGGGTTAGAGAAGCAATTTGAGGTATGTTTGGGCGATTCGGAGGCACTACCTTTTGAAGATCAGACTTTTGATGCCGTAACGGTTGCTTTTGGGGTTCGGAACTTTGAGAACCTGGAGCAAGGATTGAGCGATATCCGCAGGGTCTTGAAACCGGGTGGTAAAGCGATTATTTTGGAGCTTTCCAATCCTACGGCCTTCCCGATTAAGCAGCTATTTAATTTTTATTTTAATAAAATCACGCCAGCGATGGGTAAAATGATCTCTAAAGACAATAGAGCTTATGAATACCTGCCGGAATCGGTAGCCAAATTTCCCGATGGCGAACGGTTTGCAGCCATCACAAAAACAGTAGGCTTTAAATCCTGTCGGGTAAGACCCCAGACTTTTGGCTTCTGTACCATTTACGAATGTCATAACTAAAAAATAAATGAGAACAGTTTTAATTACAGGGGCAAGCTCAGGAATAGGTGAAGCTTGTGCATTGCAATTGGCAGAAGAGCAGAACTTTCGCTTGCTATTGTGCGCCAGGAGAATTGAAAAACTGGAAGAATTAACGAATAAAATCAAAACATTGAACCCCAATTGTGAAGTACATACCTTCAAATTGGATGTCAGAAATGCAGAAGAAGTGGAGACCACGTTAGGTAACCTCCCTGCAGAATGGCGGAAAGTGGATGTTTTGATCAATAATGCTGGTCTGAGCCAGGGATTGGATCCGATACAAGATGGCGATATCGGCGATTGGGACAGGATGATCGATACCAATGTAAAAGGCCTTCTCTACGTGACCAAATATGTGGTCCCTATGATGGAGGGGAGCGAACATGCCCACATCATCAATTTGGGATCCATTGCCGGTAAGGAGGTCTATCCGAACGGCAATGTGTATTGTGCGACCAAACATGCGGTGGATGCCTTGAACAAGGCAATGCGCATTGACCTATTGAGCAAAGGGATCAAGGTAACTGCAATCAATCCAGGCATGGTGGAAACGGAATTTTCGGAAGTGCGCTTTCATGGCGACAAGGATAGAGCCAAAGCCGTCTACCAAGGATTGACACCATTGAACGGTCAGGACATAGCGGAGATTGTATCTTTTGTGCTTTCCAGACCAAAACATGTCAACATCAATGATCTATTGGTTATGCCGACCGTGCAGGCCAATGGCACCATCATCAATAGAAACAACTAATCTATTCATATACGTTTAATTTATAATAGAATGTCATTAGAAACACAAATCAACCAAGATATTAAAGCGGCGATGATCGCTAAGGATAATGCAAAATTACGAGGACTTCGTGCCATCAAGGCAGCTATTTTGTTGGCAAAAACCGAAAAAGGCCATAGCGAGGAGATGACGGAAGAAGCGGAAATCAAGGTTCTTCAGAAATTGGTGAAACAACGTAAGGAATCTGCAGAAATCTACCAACAACAAAACCGTGAAGACCTTTATCAGATCGAAGTGGAAGAACAGGAAGTGATTGAGGCTTATCTACCAAAACAATTGGACCGTGCTGAAATCGAAGAAATCGTTAAAGGGGTTATTGCGGAGAGTGGCGCGACTTCGGTGAAAGATATGGGAAAAGTGATGGGTGCTGCCAATCAAAAATTGGCGGGTAAAGCAGATGGTAGAACAATTTCGGAAGTTGTAAAAGCGTTATTGAGCTAATGGAATGGTTCAATAAATCCTTTGAAGAATTAAGTTCGTTGGAACTGTACAAAATCCTGCAGGTAAGACAGGAGGTTTTTGTATTGGAACAGACTTGTATCTATCGGGATTGTGATGATAAGGATCAGTTTGCCAAGCATCTATTTGCGGTGAAGGATGACAAATGTGTCGCCTATGCGCGATTGATCCCACCAGATTACTCCTACCCTGGATCTTCGTCTATCGGAAGGGTCCTCGTGCATCCGGAATTCAGAAAACTGGATTATGGAAAATTACTGATGGAACAAGCGATTCAAAGTTTAGTGGAGGACTATCCTGATTTTCCGATTCGGATTTCCGGTCAACAATACCTGGAAAAATTCTATACGGAGCTGGGATTCAAGACTGAGAGTGATATGTATCTCGAAGATGACATTCCTCATCTAGAGATGGCTTATTACCAACATATTCAATAATAAAAACGGGCTCCTTTCGGAGCCCATTTTATTGTATAATATTAACGATGATGCTAATCAGGAACCAAAAGGTTAATAGACCAGCTTGGTTGCAAATTCCGGATTTTCGATATCCTCCAATACAGAAGTCTTTTCCAATAAAGGCGCATATTTAACACGTGCTTTGGTCCAACGACCTAAGGTCATGTTATATTCTCCACCCATATAATTGAAATAGCCCGCATCGGAAGGTGTATTATAAGGAATATTGTTGGCATTCGACCCGGAACGATAGAACGGCTGTTCGTTCAACGTGATCGGGTTAATGATATCATAGAAGTCATTATTGGCTACACGGTATCCAAAACCATTACCAACCACACTACCTCCAGAAGCCACGAACATCACATCCTCTGGAATCGATTTCTCCGTTACATCCGTACCTTCAAAAATTGCAATTCCATAGGTATTTCCGCTATTGGCCAATAGGTTGGTGGTCTTTGTTCCGAAACCTTGCCCATCGGTCGTGCCATAATTATGTGTAGCAATCCAGTTGGCATGTTTGATACTGGTGGATCCCGAACTGAGGATCAATCCATTGGTTCCCCCTACATAGAAGAAGGTCCCTTTCTTGGCTGTTCCTTTGGTCAGATTGATCTTATAGGTCCGCATGCCGCCTGTTGCCCATCCCTTTTGTGGGAAACCCACTGGGGTTGAAGCATTGGCATTATTGGTGGTAACCACGGAGAATGGTGTTTTAGCAAAATCGATATCCTCGGTCGCCATAAACTGCATGTATTCATGGTTATTATCGGATCCTTTTGGGTCATTGTTCCAACCGGTAATAATGACTTTCGGAACTTTATATACGGATTTCAATTCCACCAAATCTCTTGGCGTACGCAATTTCTGATAGGCAATGACACTGTCCTGCTCCTGCTTGGTAAATACAATCCCATAATAGTTGGCCATTTTATACTGTGGTAAGTTTGCCAAAGTAGAGTTTGCATCGGTAGAAACTGTAATGGTTCCAAATCCATCATTGATGGTCTGATCTCCAGAAATCACCTGACCCGGCTCAGGGGTGTAAGTATAACCGCCCTTAACAATAGCCACTAAGGTACTTTCGAAATCATAAGGTTTCGCTGCAATCTTTGCCGTATTGGTTAAAGTCGCATAAACAGGTCTATCTGAAGCCACTTTATTGATGCGATTCTGATCCACATTCTTGATCTGTAAGATTCCATCAACACGGTCCAAAACAGTACCATCAAGATTGATGATCACAGAATCACCTGGTTTATATTCTTTAGCGTGATCTCCTAACGGAATGGCCACTCCTCTTAATAAACTTAACCTTCTGGCATCCTGAACGAACAACATGCCTTCAGGCAGGTTATTACCCGAGTGATCAGAGATAACCACTGCTGAAAGGCTATTGGAGCCTTCCATGGTTTCCAGGTTCAGGTCAATGGCCGAACCTTTATATAAATTACGGATATCATATATACCGATATAAGGACTCACCTCCCCTCCTGGATAATTGGTATCCGCACAACTTGCCAAGCTACCTGCGAGCACTGCAAATCCGAATAGTTTTTTAAAAATATTTTTCATCTCCATCATGATTAAGGCTTTTGCCACCACATTTTTGTATTGATTTCATCTGCCCCTTGTCTGGCAACCGCTTCTCTATAACTTACTGGGTTAGAAGATTGCACGTAGACTGGATATTGCATACGCGCCGGCATTTCGCCATTATTCTTCAAACCTGCTCCTTTTGGCAATATTGGATGTCCTGTTCTTCTATACTCGAACCATTGTTGAAGATCGACTAAGAACAACGCAAAATACTTTTGCTGATGGATCATTTCCATTTTCTCGTCGAAAGTTGCCGCAGCATCCCAAGCCTTATCAGAAGCCGCCAGATGTTCTTCGATATTTCCGGTCCATGTTGGTACCCATAGGGTAATGGAATTGGAAGCGCCAGAATAGAAAGGCACGCTAGGATCTCCACTGATATAGCCTTTCAACATGGCTTCTGCCTTGATGAATTCCACCTCTGCAAAATTCATGATCATCCCGGTCATAGGTTCATGCTGCATGCTGTAACCGCCTACAATCTGATCTGCCGAATAGAAATAGGACATTTTTGAATAATCCTCCGAGCCTTGGGCATATCCACTTGGTACACCTACAAAGTTTCCTGATACGGGTGCAATCCCCCAACGGTTTACACCTGCTTTACCATAGTCAGGAATGTTCAAACGTGGATCATTGGTATCACGCAAAAAATCAATGAAATACTCGGCAATCGCAGTTGCCCTAAAATCCTGTACCCTTGTCGACATAAATGGGGATACATAAACCCCCTCCCCTGTCCAACGAAGAATCGCTGACTCCTCATTATTGGCAATGATCGGATAATTAGATTTATTGGTTTCCAAAATCTCTTTGATTTTTGCTTCTGCATAATCTTTTACCTCTGCTTTATGAGCAACACGCATCAATAACCTTAGAAACAAGGAGTTTCCAAACTTACGCCAATTGGCCACCGACCCTGCATATACCGGATCCTGTAATGGATCAATTGCGGTATTGGTTTTCAGCAGGTTATTGGCCGAATCCAATTTCATCAACAGGTTGGTATAGATATCTTTCTGGGCATCAAATTTAGGTTCGAACATCATGGAGTCTCTTCCCAAGGTAGCCTGTGTATATGGGATATCACCATACGTATCCGTCAGAATGGAGTTGGTCCATGCCTGAAGGATCATGGAGATCCCTTGATAGGACGTATTAAAGGTCAGCTCATTCTGTGCCTTGCTGTACATATCCTTGTAATTGGATAGATTCAGGAAGTGGTTGCTCCAAAGGTAATCTGACCAACTTCTTCTAAAGTCGTATCGGAAGACTTTGAATTCGCCGTCCCCAATAGAAACAGTAACTTGCATCAACTCATTGTTGAAGCCCCTGTTCCTGTTCATATTAGCGGATACGGAAGAGATCAAAGCATTTGCCATGAACTGCTCCGGATAAGCTTCCGTGGTTTTGGTCGGGTCGACATTCAGGTCAACAAAACCTTTATCGCAAGATGAAAGTGCTAAGATGCTTAACAGACTTCCAAATAGTATATTTTTCAATTTCATGATAATCGAGTTAGAAACCAACAATTAGGTTGAATCCGAATGTACGGGTGGACGGGAATTGAGCAATCTCAAATCCTTTCACAATATCCCCACCATCCAAGGTTCCGAATTCTGGGTCGAAGGCCGGCCATTTGGTCCAGATGAATAGATCACGGCCATAAACACCAATGGTTGCGCGGTTGATGCCTAAACGGGAAACCAGGTTCTTATTTAAGCTATAATCCAAACGCGCTTCCCTAAATTTGATAAAATCAGTAGGGAATGTGCTTCCTTCGGCATTATCCTGTCCAAAATGAGAACGGTAATATTCATCAACGTTCTTGGCGATGACATCGTTTTGGCGGTAGGTACCATCCGCATTCTGGATTACTCCATTTCCGATGATACTACTGTAGCGACCTGGTAAGGTATTTTTGGTTTTCCCTTGCTCCGCTAATTTATAATGGGTTAAGGAATGACCAACTGCTCCCCATTGGGTATCGAACAAGAGGTTCATACGCAAACCTTTATAAGAGAAGTTATTTCCGAAACTCATTTTCCCTTTTGGAATAGTATTTCCTAAATACAGGATTTCACTGGTCAATTTGGCATATCCGGTAGTTTCATCGTAGATGACCTGTCCATCTGGTGCACGCTCATAGCCAATACCATAAAGATCGCCTAGGCTTCCACCCACCATTCCTACGATCTGTCCAGAACCTACCGAACGCTGCTGAAGCACGATGGTACTATCGGTCAATTGTTTGATGAGGTTTTTATTTCCGGTATAGGTGATATAGGATGACCATCCAAAGCCGTTGTCCTTAGCCTTGATCTGATCGGTATTCAAGGCGATTTCCAAACCTTTGTTTTCCACTTCTCCAAAGTTGACCAAGAAACGGCTTACTCCCGAAGCAGGGTCTACGAAACGGTAAAGGTGTTGGTTCGAGGAATTCGCTTTATACCAGGCCACATCCAATTTCACTTTATTGTTGAACATGCGGATATCGGCACCAAATTCCAGTGAGGATGTAGAAAGCGGCTTGATCAATGGATTGGCAAGGGTTGATGGATTTGCCAATGAACCTCCTAACAAAGAATTGGGATTTTCGTAATTGAATTCTGTTTGATAAGGTTTCTGAACGCCTGATCCGGTACCTGCATAAGAAGCACGGAATTTACCAAAGCTGATGAATTCTGGAAGATCCCAGATTTTAGAGAACACAAAACTTCCGTTGATAGAAGGATAATTGAACCCAACTTCTTTCCCTGGATACAAACGAGTAGCCAAGGTACTTGCCCAGTCCCTACGGAACGTAGCATCCAGGAATAAGAAATCCTTATATCCGGTCGTTACCAAAGCGTATAAACTGTTGGTTTGGGATCGTTCGATGATCTGACGGGTTTTTACCCCATATTTTGAATTGTTGTGGTTGTAAACACCTGGGTAGAACAAACCATCAGAGGTCATTTCATCCCGATCATAATCGATACGGGCAGATGCACCACCTACGTTGACTGAAAAATCAAAGTTATCGTTCAATTTTTTATTATAGGTCACCAAGAAATCGATATTGGTTTCCTTCGAGAAAATAGATTGGCTACGGTATGATCCTTCCCGAAGTTTAGAACCGGCATCGTATGGTCTATTCTGGTTTCTATCTTCGATTCCCATATCCATTGCCGCACGAACATGGGCTTTCAGGTCTTTGGAAAATTGATAGACGGCCTGTGCATTCCCGGTAATGGTATGCCTATTGTTGGCATTGATAAATTCATAGGAGATTGCGTATGGGTTTTCTGGATACGTACTGAATGGATAAGCAATCTTACGATCTTCTTCGCCATTCACCCAATAATTTCTCAACCAGTTCAGGTCAGCGCTTGGCTGCCAGAAAATATACCAGTACATCAAGGATTGGTTTCCATAACCCGTTCCCGGCAGATTGTCAGACCAGCGGTTGGTATAATTCACTTTGGAATTGATGGTCAGTTTATCGGTGATCTTGGAACTCACGGACAGCGCCAAAGAATTCTTTTTATAGCCGGTATTCGGAACGATCCATTTGTTCTGAGTATTGGTCGCGGAGAATCTGGCGGTTGTCTTGTCGGTACTTCCATCGATGGATACGGTATTGGTAAAGGTTCTACCCACATCGAAGAAACCATTCACGCCATTTTTGCCATCATAGGCTCGCCAAGGTGTCCTTGTTGGACCTACCTTCTGTGAAATGGGATCGTATTGGAAAAACTCCTGGCCATCGAATTTAGGACCATAAGCGGAACTGGTTCCACTGGTACTGCTCCCATCCACGGAAGAACCAAAGGAGTAATACGCAGCTCCGTCCAGACCCTGTCCGTATTGATATTGAAGGTCTGGCGAGCGGTTCATGCTTTCAAAGGCAGCATTGGAATTTACGGTTATACCTATCCCCTTACCTTTAGCGGATCCCGATTTGGTGGTAATAATAACCGCACCATTGGCTCCACGGGAACCATAAAGGGCTGCTGCACCGGGACCTTTCAGTACCGTGATGTTTTCGATGTCTTCCGGATTGATGTCGTCCATACCGTTACCATAATCTACCGGCATGTTATCGGAACCCGTTCCGTAGGCGCCATCAGATCCAAGTGCTGAAGAACGTCCGGATCCACCGTTCATGATGACCCCATCCACAACGATCAAGGCACCATTCTCTCCAGTTAAGTTGTTTTCTCCACGAAGGATAATTTTGGTGGTCCCTACAGGTCCTGCATTCGACCGCATCAGGTTCACACCGACTACTTTTCCAGAAAGGGCATCCATCCAGTTATTGGATAGCGCTTCGGTCAACTGTTCGCCTTTTACGGTGGTCGCTGAATAACCTAAGGCCTGCTCATCACGCTTAATACCCAAAGCCGTAACTACGACTTCCTCGATCGATTCATCTACAGCCGATAACTTGATGGAATAGGTCTCCTGTTCCACCTTTACGGTTGTTGAGTTATAACCTATCATTCTTAGGCTCAATGTCGTCCCTTTCACAACAGAACCACTAAACACCCCGTCTTTGCCTGTTAGGCCAATTGCTCGGTTGTTTGCACTAATACTCACGCCCTCTAAGGGCTTCCCAGAACTCTGATCAAGTACCGTAATACGTACATTGATCAATTCTTGTGCAGCATAGGATTTCAAAGGCACATACCTGACGTGCCCTGATGCCTGCGAAATACAGGAAAGCCCTAACAATAGGATAAGGCTTCCTTGGCTAATCCTCAAGATCGATCGATTCATTGATTTCAGTTTATGTTTGTTTTTCTTAATTCAAGCGGATATCCACGTTCAGATGTTTATCACTTCGGATATAGGTAGAAACCACCTCATAGGTTAATGAAGGTTGGTTGGCTTCGGCAGTTAATGTTTGGGCAGATCCAGGATAGAGAACGATCTTTTTTGTTCCTTTTCCGGATTTTAATACCAACTCGAAGTACAGGTCGCTGTTGTTCTTGATTTCATAGTAATTGGTAACTACACCTTTGTTGGTCTTTTTATGGAAAACAGGACTTAACGCGACACACGCATCGAATAAGGCCTTTACGTGTTCTTCTTTTCCAAATAAATATTTGCTTGACCAGGCTACGGTACGTCCGCTATTCAATGCTTCGCGGATACCTTGGGCACTGCGGTCCTTACTCATGATTAAGGTCATGGTGCGGTGTACACCTTCTTTGTTCAGGTCGTAGCTATGGGCGATCAGGTTATGCATATCGGTATTCCCCAGGATGGTTAGGTTTCTGTCCAATGCCCAATCCAATGCTTTGGAATGGAAGCCCAATCCGTTGACTACTTCGATTCCATGAACTTTCTTTTCCTGGTAGAGTTTTTCTACAAATGGAATCCATTCATAGGATCCAGGAATCTGTTTATCCTTCCATCCGGGATGATTCCATAATACAAAGGCCCCATCGTTGATCACGCGGTCTATAGATTCTTGGTCTTTATCCTCGTCGCGAACATCGATGAACTTGTTGGCGTCAGTAATAAAAAGGGCATTGAAATGTCCTGGAGGCGTATTCCGGGTAACTTCTGTTCCTTTGATCAGGACCAGGTTGTTTTCTTTGGCCAATTCCACAGCAAGGTCGTGGGAGCGGTTATGGTCGGTATTCACATCATCTTTATGGGGTTGGTATTCCATATGTTCGGTAATGGATATGGCATCCAAACCTTCCTTCCAAGCTTCTTGCACGCGTACGTTAGGCCAAACATGGCCATCTGTAAACACGGTATGCATGTGGAAATCGCATTTTAACACCTGAAAACCATTGACATTGGGAATATGGATGATATCGCGTTTGTTTGGTAAACGGAATTCGTCCAAAGTGAATACTCCTTGATTGGTTTGACTGAATAAACTGGTTGTTCCTAATAGTAATAGACTGGTTAGTATTGCTGTTTTCTTCATGGTTCTAGATTAAGTTGAACAAAACTACAGTCAATATATAAATTTTATGTTAAGAAAATGTTTAGTAATTGATAAGAATTAACATGAATTATGGTGTTTTATAAGGAAAGATAAGCAAAGAAAAGGTTGCATAGGAAATAGTTAAGAAAAATAAAGGTGCGTTGATGATATCAAAAACCGCAGAATAACGCATTTTAGTTAATTTATTTTCTTGAGGAAGGAGGTGGGTTTGGGGAAGGATTAATTTTGAAAATTGTGGTTTCTTGTGGGAATTTTTTTGGGGATTTTAAGGAATTGTAAAGAAAAATACACGTCATTGCGACGAGGTACGACGAAGCAATCTTTCGAAAAGTGTAAAGATTGCTTCGTGCCTCGCAATGACGTAGAGTCGCAATGACGGAGACTCGCAATGACGGAGACTCGCAACGAAAACCTACCTAGCCTTCACCGGTCTTTCGCCGAAATGCCTATCCCGTTCAAAAGTCGACATATGCCTCTCTTTCTTCGCTGGATAGATATCATCCAAGGTAATCATGATACCTGTCTCTTCCACCTCACCAAATTCATTGTTCCTAGCGGTACCAAAAACACGCATGGTTGGCGACAAATTCATATACGTATTGATCAAAGGCGGAACATTCTCCCCCAATTCTCTTACGCGCGTATTCAACACCTTATAGCCTTCTTTATAATCCAAACCATCAAATATGCCTTCGAACTTAGATACATCAGTCTTATACCCCAGATACAATTCTGGAGATGGAGTCACTAAGTTATCCTTATCCGGAAAATAATGGTTCATGAAGTAGATCAATAGATCCCTAGCTTCTTCATTATATTGCGGGTACATGGTCACTTTTCCAAATAGGTACTTCACATCTGGATTCAACAGCACCACTGCTCCTAGCCCATCCCATAGGTTATCCAAGGAGAATATCCCTTTGCGGTTATCAATTGCGGGTTGATATTTGGGTTGCACCCAAGATCTTCCCAATTCCAGGGTCTTGGGAAGGTAGTTTTTCACAAAGTCTTCTGAAAAATCAAAATAATGCGCTGTGGAGAGATGGACTTCTCCATCTTCTGAAACGGCATTATCACATTTGATCACACGGTATCCCGCGATGATCTCCTCATCATCCGGGTTCCAGGCGATCAATTGGTCGTAGTTATGCTCACTGATATCGTTCTCATCAATATCTAGGGCTTGCCCGGTACCACCTCCCGCGGAGCGGAAACTCAACTCTCTCAGTCGGCCAATCTCGCGCATGATATTCGGAGACGTATGATAGTTTACCAAATAAACCTCATTGTTGCCATTATTGGTATAACGGACAAAAGCTTCTTTAGTAAGTTCTTTCTTAATTAATTCCCGATCAACAGGTTGAATTATTTCTTGCATAGATTATTATTTACTGTTGGCCATCGCATAAACCTGCTGTTTAACATCTTCGGCCCAGGCTCTTTCGTTTTTGCTTTGGTCGAAATGTGTATATGGAATACGTTTACCGATGCGGATTTTGATGTTCTTCCCGCGTTGGGAAAACAACTCATCAGGTAAATATAACATTTCAATGTTAGCTTTTAAACCTAGTTTTGCTCTTATTCTCGCTAAATTATAGAAGAAGTTAGAATTCCTACCCTCAATGTAGACAGGAACGATGTCCTTTTTGTATTTTTTTGCTTTATTGATAAAGCTTTTTTTCCATTCTAGGTCAACAATTTTGCCATTTATTTTCCGTGAGACCAGGCCGGCCGGGAAAACCAACAGGGCATGGTCGGAGGCATAGGCTGTTTCAATGGCCGCAATACCCGCCTTACTCTGATTGCCCACCTTATTGACAGGCACGAACAGAGGCTCCAGGTTGCGGATATTCAATAGGATATCATTCACCAGGAACTTCACATCTTTCCGGTATTTTCCGATGGCCTGCATAAAAGCCACGCCATCCAGCCCACCAAGTGGGTGGTTGGAAGCAAAGATCACACTATCCTCCAAAGGAATGTTCTCCACACCCTCCAGATGAACCTCTACATCCAGCTCCTTCAATAAAGAATCCACAAAATCCAAGCCTAGGTCATCGTAATACCTGGTCATGATATAGTTGATCTCATCCTCGTGTATAACACGCTCTAAGTAACTAATTAATGGTTTGGGTATCCACTTCGCTAATTTTGGACTTTTCTTATGAATGACTTCTCGAATCTTTATAAACTTCTCTTGCTCTAGTAAGTCCATATAATTACCGCTCTTTTTAAAGTAGGGTAAAATTACACATTTCCTTTAAAGTACCATTAAACATCTTTTTATTTTATTTCAAAATATATATTTTCGTTACCTTAGCATCAACGAATCATTAAACTCCTAATTAAACGTTTTCTCAAAATAAGGGTTTAATATATAAAAAGGTTTCATGTATATAGGCGAAAACATATCTACGCTCTACACCGAGGTCCATCCTAACGACACGGTAGCTGCTACCCTGGATAAGGTCAATGAGCTCCATCTCCAACAACTCCCTGTTGTTAAAGGCAAGGATTACCTGGGGATCATCACCGAAGAAGACCTCTTGAACGTGGATGATGACCTGAAAACCATCAAGGACCTCAAGTTCACTTTTCCATTTATTTATCTGTTAGATTACCAGCATATTTTTGATGCCCTGCAATATCTGGAAACCTATCAGTTTGATATGTTGCCCATCTTGAACAAGAACAATCAATATGTGGGAGTGATCACACCGAAGGATCTGCTACTGGCCTTGAACAAGACCGTATCCAACCAGGAGATTGGGGCGATCATCGTGTTGGAAATGGAAGAACGCGATAATTCCTTGACCCATATTGCTAATATCATCGAATCGGAGAATTGTAAGATCTTACAGACCGGAATTAAGGTGCTGGAGGATTCTTCCAAAGTGGAACTGACCATCAAACTGAACAAGACTAATATTTCTTCGGTTTTGGCATCGCTTTGGCGACATGACTATGTGGTGAAAGCGACTTTCAATGATGGATCTGACCAGAACGATATACAAGAGCGGTACAATCTTTTGATGAATTATTTGAACCTATAATTTATCAGAAATTCCCATCTTTGACTAAATTTTATTAGAAAGCATGAAAGAACTGGCCATCGCAGTATATGGACGTGAATTTAACCAATCGGTTATCGGCTACGTTGTTGAGCTGTTCAGTTACCTCCGCGAACGCAATGTTCAGGTATATATCTACCATGATTTCCACAGTTTTTTAAAGAAACTGTGCAAGGTGGATTTCAAATTCAAAAAATTTAGATCACATAAGGATCTCCCGAAAGATATTTCCTTTATGCTGAGCCTTGGTGGCGATGGGACTATGCTGGCCGCAGCAACCTTGATTAAAGACTCTGGGGTCCCGATCGCAGGGATCAACTTCGGTCGTTTGGGTTTTTTGGCAAACATTTCAAAAAACAAGATCGAAGAGGCATTGGACCAGATCCTGGCAAACCAATACCAGATCCAGAAGCGCGGGCTGCTGCAGGTAGAAACCTCTGATGGAACCCTCGTAGCCGGAGATAATATTGCGTTAAATGACATTACGGTATTTCGTTCAGATTCTTCCGCCATGATCACAGTAAACGCGGTATTGGACAATGAGCTTTTGAACTCCTATTGGGCCGATGGATTGATCATTGCGACACCAACCGGCTCCACGGCCTATTCCTTAAGCTGTGGTGGGCCGATCCTGATGCCGGGAAGTGGCAACTTCGTGATCACTCCTATTTCTCCCCATAACCTGAACGTACGCCCTATCGTCGTCAGCGAAAACATGAAATTGCATTTAGAGATCGAAAGCCGCACGGAAAAATACATCCTGAGCTGCGATTCGAAAAGTTATACCTTATCCACCAACACCACGCTGACCATCTCCAAAGCCCCTTTCCACATCAATTTGATCAGGTTACAGAACGACCAGTATTTCAGCATCCTACGGGAGAAATTACTATGGGGTATAGACGTCAGGAATTATTAATGTAGGTTTGAAGTTCATTTAACACTATTTAATATCAAAGGATTATCTGAAAACCTGTATCTTTACCGCAGTATACAATCAAATGAACTATAAAGATAAAATAGACAAAACTAACCTTCCTAAGCATATTGCGATTATCATGGATGGCAATGGCCGATGGGCCAAGGAACAGGGTGAGCTGCGTGTATTTGGACACAAAAACGGTGTTACAGCTGTTCGTGAGGCTTTAGAGGCTGCTGTTGAAATTGGCGTTTCCTACCTCACCTTATATGCTTTTTCTACCGAAAACTGGAACCGACCTGAATTTGAAGTCAATGCCTTGATGGAACTGTTAGTGAATTCCCTCAACCAGGAATTACCTACCTTCCAGGCCAACAACATCCGGGTAAATACCATCGGAAAAACTTCTGACCTACCAGATCATTGCCAAGTAACCTTGGCAAGCACCATCGAACAGACGAAGAACAATACGGGTTGTACCCTTACTTTAGCCCTTAGCTATGGTTCCAGACAAGAGATTGTGGAAGCCACCAAAAGGATAGCGGAAAAGGTGAAGAACAATGAACTTGACCCTTCGGATATTAATGAAGAAACCATAAGCCATCATCTGTATACCTATGATATGCCGGATCCCGATATTCTGATCAGAACTTCCGGTGAAGAACGCATCAGTAATTACATGCTTTGGCAGATCGCTTATTCTGAATTATTCTTCTTACCCATCATGTGGCCAGAGTTTTCCAGGGAACATCTCTTCGAGTGTATTTATTTATATCAAAATCGCGAAAGAAGATTTGGGAAAACTAGTGAACAATTGTAAGAAATACTTACTTTTGCAACATTTTGATTTTGGATGGGTTAATCCCCGAAATCCGCAATATTTCTTTTAACAAAAATTAACAAGACTTTGCTGTACTTTAGCAGACATAATAAAAAGTAGATGAAGCATATACTAAAAATTTCTATTTTTCTGACCATCTTAATTTGCAATTTCTCGCATGCCCAAATCCTTGGTGGTAATCCAATAAACGTCAATGACCCCGATGAAATTGACTATAATAACCCTAAGAATTATGTCATTGGAGGAGTGACTGTAACAGGAGCGCAATACTTAGAAAGCGATGTATTGATTACCATTTCCAAATTGGTCGTAGGTAACTACATCGAAGTACCTTCTGAGCAGACGGCTAATGTGATCAAGGATCTGATGGATCAGAACCTATTCGAGGATGTTCAGTTATATGCTACAAAAATACAGGACGAGACGATCTTTTTGGAAATCAGAGTGAAGGAACGTCCAAGATTGACCCGTGTGGATATTGAAGGTTTGAGCAAGACCCAAACAGAAGAGGTTCGTAAGCGTTTGAATACAACAGCTGGCCGGATAGTCAATGAAAACCTATTATTGACCACCCGTACGACCATCGAAAAATTCTTAAGAGAGAAATCCTATCTATATCCGGAGATTACGATCAAGACCGCAAAAGATACAACCCAACCGAACAATGAAATCGTGATGGTGGATATCGAAAGAAACAAGAAAATCAAAGTTCATCATGTGAATTTTGAGGGCAATGAAGAATTTACGGATAGGCAACTTCAAAAATACCTTAAAGGTGTTAAACCAAGAATGTGGTACCGTGTATTTGGTCCTGGTAAGTTCAAAGAAGACAAATACGAAGAAGCGAAAGAAAAATTGATCGCTAAAATGCAGGATAAAGGATACCGTGATGCAGAAATCATCAGGGATTCCGTATACAGGTATGACAACAATGAAGTTGGAATCGATATTGATCTTTACGAAGGCCCTCGTTACTATGTGGGGAACATCAGCTGGTCAGGTAATGCGAAGTTCCAGGATTCCATCCTGAACATCTTTTTAGGTATTCAGAAAGGCGATATCTACAGTGAAGAGAAATTAAACTCGAAGTTGATGGGTCCTACCCGCAACTCGGATGATATTGCAGCGATCTATCAGAACGATGGTTACCTGACATTCAACATCCAACCGATCATCAAAAGAATCTATAATGATACGATCGACCTGGAGATTCAGATGTCGGAAGGTAAGCAGTACACTATCAACAATGTGATCTTGAAAGGTAATGATGTAACGAACGACCGTGTGGTTCTACGTTCGATCTACACCAAACCAGGTCAGAAATATTCGAGGGAATTATTGGTAAGAAGTGTTCGTGAGATCTCCCAATTGGGGATGTTCGATGAGCAGAAAGTTCAACCGGCCCCTATCAACCTGAACTTTGAAGAAGGAACAACAGATATCGAATTCTCGGTTGCAGAGAAACCTTCAGATCAGGTGGAATTATCCGGTGGTTATGGTGCAGGACAGGTAATTGGTACCTTAGGTCTTACCTTCAATAACTTCTCGACGTCTAACTTATTTAAGAAAGATGCTTGGAAACCACTTCCTCGTGGAGATGGTCAGAAATTAAGTATCCGTGGACAGACTTCCGGAAAGCGTTATCAATCGTATAGCTTCTCTTTCTCGGAGCCATGGTTAGGTGGTAAGAAACCTATCTATTTCGGATTGAGTGCTTATATTTCGAATTCACAACAACAATATTACAATTGGCAAACGCAGCGTTACGAAGGCTATGCGAACAACCCTAAAATTCAAATGCACGGGGTTACAGCAACCTTAGGTAAACGTCTTCAATGGCCAGACAACTACTTTCAGATCAATAGCTCCCTATCTTACCAACGTTATTATTTGGAAAACTATAGAGGATATTTCATCTTCTCTGACGGTGAAGCATACAACATCAACTTTACCCAAGAGATCAGTCGTAACTCTGTGGATGCACCGATCTACCCTACTTCTGGTTCACACCTGAAATTCAGCGTACAATTGACGCCTCCATATTCTTTGATGAACAACATCAACTATGCGACTGCTCCAGACAATGAAAAATACAAATGGACGGAATACCATAAATGGAAATTCGATTCGCAATGGTACACGAAAATCGTAGGTAAATTGGTTTTGAAAACCCAAGCACAATTTGGTTACCTAGGTACTTACGGTGAAGAAACACCAACCTCTCCATTTGAGCGTTTCAAATTAGGGGGTGATGGTATGCAAGGTTTCGACTTCTTGCAAGGTTCTGAGATCATCGCGATGCGTGGTTATGCCAATGGATATATTATCCCAGCTTCTACCGGATCGAACATGCAATATACAGCAGCAAGCTCTGGTAGCCCGATCTATGCGAAATACCAGATCGAACTGCGCCACCCGATCTTGTTGAACGACCAGGCAACGGTATTTGCATTGGCATTTGCTGAAGCAGGTAATACCTGGAATAAATTCTCTGAAGTGAATCCATTTAAGGTTCGTCGTTCAGTGGGTGTTGGAGCACGTATCTTCCTACCGATCTTCGGTATGTTGGGTATTGACTACGGTCATGCGATGGATCCAATTCCTGGATTACCATCAAGCCAATGGAAGCAGAACTTCACGTTCAGTATCATCCAGAACATGGGCGGATTTTAGTAATTAAACTTTTTATAATTTTAATTGTCTTAAAAAGTAGAATTAAAAAAATATTGATATGTCAATGAAAAAAATTATAACTACGGCCTTGATGCTAACCATGATGGTAGGCATCTCCTTTGCGCAAAAAATTGCTTATGTAGATTCGGAGTATATCATGAAACATATTCCTGAAGTGGCAAGCGCACAGAAGAAAGTGGATGCCTTGTCTCAACAATGGCAACAAGAAGTGGATAAACAATATGAAGAGATCGAGCGTATGTACCAGGCTTATCAGAACGACCAACAGAAATTGAACGCAGATATGCGCAGACGTCGTGAAGATGAGATTGTGAACAAAGAGAAAGCAGTTAAAGAATTACAACGCAGTAAATTCGGATTCGATGGCGAGATCGTTAAACAACGTGAAACCTTGATGAAACCTATCCAAGATAGAGTTTCTAAAGCCATTCAGGATATCGCTACTGCACAGCAATTGGATTTCATTTTAGACCGTCGTAGCGAGGTATCTTTCCTTTACGCCAACCCTAAAATGGATAAAAGCAATGAGGTAATCGTTAAATTGGGGTTAAAACCTAATCCAAGTTTAGCCAACTAACGATTTTTTTATTATTTTGCGCATCTAAAAATTAACAAATATAAAAAACAGAAAAAACTTATATAATTATAAGACTAACAGAATGAGCATGAAAAATTTATTGAAAAGTGTAGTATTAGCATCAGGACTTATTTTTGCAGCAAACGCAGCAAGCGCACAGCAAAAAGTTGGTCATATCAATTCTAGAACAGTTATGGAATCTACTACAGATTTCAAGAATGCGCAGACACAAATCCAAAGCCTTGGTGCTACCAAAGACAAAGAACTACAAGATATGTTTACCTTGTATCAAGCTAAACAAAAAGATCTTAATGATAAAGCGAGAAACAGAAGCGAAGCTAACAAGGAAACAGTTGATGTGGAATTGAACAAGATCGCTACAGAGATGCGCGAAATGGAAGGAAAGATCCAAGAAAGCCAACAACAAGCTGAAAAAGATATGGAAGCTAAACAGGCTGAATTGTTCGCTCCTATCCAAACAAAGATCATGACCGCTATCAACGCAGTAGCTAAAGAAAAAGGATATGCTTATATCCTGGATCTAGCATCTGGTTCAGTGGTTTATTCAGCAGGTGGTGATGACCTAACAGCTGATGTTCAAGCTAAATTAGGTGTATCTGCAGCTGCAGCTCCAAAGAAATAATTAAAAATCCATAAAGATTATAAAAGCCTCCCTAGGGAGGCTTTTTTTATTTATCTTATTCCATCAGGACATCTATTTTTAATCGGTCTAAATAATTTATTATGCCTGCATAGTATATAAGGATTGATTATATTTGTTTTACCTAATTTGTAAACTATGATCGGTCAATTGATTTTCGGCGTACTTCTGATCGCAGGCATCATCCTGTTCTATAAAAACACCAGTAAAATATATCGCAATATTCGTTTAGGAAAATCCCTCGATCGCTCTGATCGTCCTTCGGAACGATTGAAGGTGATGTTGCTGGTGGCTTTCGGACAGAAGAAAATGTTCAAGAAGCCCATCCCAGCCATCCTTCACCTATTTGTGTATGTAGGGTTCTGTATCATCAACATTGAGATGTTGGAGATCGTGATCGATGGCCTTTTCGGTACCCATCGTGTACTTTCCTTTATGGGTGGGTTTTATGATTTTCTGATCTTTTCCTTTGAGATCCTAGCCTTCCTGGTATTGATGGGCTGTGTGGTATTTGCCGTGCGCAGGAATATCCTTAAACTGAAGCGTTTGAATCAAGCTGAATTAGATAATTGGCCGAAAACAGATGCCAACCTAATCCTGACCGCTGAGATCCTATTGATGGCTGCTTTCTTACTTATGAATGCCGCCGATTACAAACTACAGCAATTAGGTGCTGCACATTATCATGCTGTCGGATCTTTTCCGATTTCCCAATACATCGCTGCTTGGTTACCCGACCAGGTGAACACCTTGATTGGGATCGAACGCGGTGCTTGGTGGTTCCACATCATCGGTGTATTGGCCTTTTTGAACTATTTACCGATCTCAAAACATTTACATATTATACTGGCCTTTCCGAACACCTATTTCTCCAACCTGGAGCCAAAAGGCAAGTTTGAGAACATGCCTTCGGTTACAGCCGAGGTTCAGGTGATGTTAGATCCTTCACTACCCCCCCCAACCGGAGAACCAACCCGATTTGGGGTGAAGGATGTACAGGATCTAACCTGGAAGAACCTGTTGGATGCCTATACCTGTACGGAATGTGGTCGATGTACCGCAGCTTGTCCGGCCAATATGACCGGGAAGTTATTGTCACCAAGAAAGATCATGATGGATACCCGCGATCGCTTAACGGATGTGGGCTTGAACATCGACAAGAATGGCGAGTTTGTAGACGATGGAAAGTCTCTATTGGATACACATATCAGTAGAGAGGAAATATGGGCTTGTACGAGCTGTAATGCATGTGTGGAGCAATGCCCAGTCAACATCAACCCATTGGAAATCATCATTGGTCTTCGTCAATATGCGGTGATGGAAGAATCGCAGGCACCAGCGAGTATTAACAACATGTTCTCCAACCTGGAAAACAATGGTGCACCTTGGAAATATGCACAGGCAGACCGTGCAAATTGGGCAAATCAATAAAAAAGAAAAAACATGGAAAACGAACTTCATATACCAACAGTAGCCGAGTTATTAGCAAAAGGAGAAAGCCCAGACCTATTGTTTTGGGTGGGATGTGCCGGCAGTTTTGATGAACGTGCGCAGCGCATCACCAAAGACATCTGCAAGATCCTTCAACATGTCGGGATCAAATATGCTATCCTAGGCACCGAAGAAAGCTGTACGGGAGATCCGGCAAAGCGTGCAGGAAATGAATTCCTGTTCCAGATGCAGGCCATGATGAATATCCAGGTATTGGATGGTTATGAAATCAAAAAGATCGTGACTGCCTGCCCACATTGTTTCAATACCATAAAGAATGAATACCCGAGCTTGGGCGGACACTATGAAGTAATCCACCATACCCAATTGATCCAATCCTTGATCGATGAAGGGAAATTGAAACCAGCCGACGGAAATGAATTCAAAGGAAAACGGATCACTTACCACGATCCCTGTTACCTTGGAAGAGGAAATGATGTCTATGAGGCACCAAGGAAAGCCTTGGAGGTATTGGATGCTGACCTGGTTGAACTTAAACGCTGTAAATCCAATGGTTTATGCTGTGGAGCAGGTGGAGCGCAGATGTTCAAAGAACCTGAAAAGGGCAATAAGGATGTGAATGTAGAGCGTATTGAGGATGTGATCGAAAGCAAGGCATCAATTGTTGCCGCTGCTTGTCCATTCTGTATGACGATGTTGAGGGATGGGGTGAAAGTAAAGGATAAGGAACAGGAAATCCAGGTACTGGATATCGCAGAGATTACCGTAAAGGCAAATAATATTTAAACAAGAAAAAATGGAATTTTAAGGGGTGCCCAGGAGCAGATTCGAACTGCCACGCCCATTCAGGCGCCACCCCCTCAAGATGGTGCGTCTACCAATTTCGCCACCTGGGCATTTCACATCGCAAAAATAATCTTTATTTTGATATTTGCAACGAAATTTGATTAAGCCTTCTTCAGATTTTTATTGATCAGGGTCTGGATGATGCCATCCGCCAATCCGATCCTCGGCGCCATGATATTCTTCAGATGCCCCACCTTCATGATCGTTAAAAAGATTTCCGATGCCGGGATAATGACGTCTGCCCTATCCTGTTTCAATTCAAGTACATTGATCCTATCTTTCAAAGAATACGAACTCAGATACACATACATGGCTTTCAATTTGGCGTAGGAAATAGGCTTATCCGCCTTTTCATTGGCCATCCTTGAAAGTTTATTGATATTCCCTCCTGAACCAATCCCATAAATGTTCTTATAGCTCTTGGTGATATTCTTCACCCATAACTTCATGTCGTCCCAGGTTTCCGGCTCATCCTGGTTATCCAGGATACGGATGGTTCCTAAATTAAAGGAACGGGATGCCACGAGATCACCATTGGCAAATAGCGAAATCTCGGTACTACCACCACCCACATCGATATAAAGATAAACCTTGTTCTTATCCATGTTGGTTTGGTTGTGCACATTGTATATGATTTGGGCTTCCACAGATCCATCAATGATCTCAATATCAATACCCACCTTTTTACAGGCCTCAACAACATCCTTGCCATTATCCGCATCGCGCATCGCAGAGGTCGCACAGGCCATGTAATCACTGACCTTGTACACATCCATTAGATTGCGGAATGCCGACATGGTTTTCACCATGTTCTCAAATTTTCCTTCAGAAATATGTTTATTGATGAATGCATCATCACCTAATCGTAATGGCACTCGTAGAAGTGTGTTCTTGTTAAATATGATTTCGTTTTCTCTTTCAATTATATCGGCAATCAGCAAACGAACAGCGTTTGAACCGATATCAATAGCGGCGTATCTCACAGTGTGTATTTGAATAGTTTAACAATATTAAAAATCATAGATTAAATTAATATTAATATAATATTAAATAGCCAATTATTTTGTCGGCTCTAGGATTTCTAATTGCCAGATAATCTGTTCCTTGGTCACAAAATAAGGGATATCCTCTCGAATAGTGGCATAAACCGAATCAAAAACCGCCATATAATCACCCTTCACGGGTTCTATTAGCTGTCTTTCCATCACATCATCCTGAATGGCAACACTCAGTACTCCTTCATTTCCCAAAGGTTCCAAACCAAAGCTCGCATGGTCAGGCATCAACCCATCAAGAAGCTGAGCTTCCTGAACATCCGTTCTATATTTCACGTAGCTTCCTTTTGTGCCGTGTAGGACAAAGGCTGCTTGGGGGTCGGCCACCAAAAGGCTTGTCGTGATGAAAACATTGACCCCAGAGGCATAGTTCAGCATCAGATGGGCATAATCATCCACCACACTATTCGCCCGATAGGTCCCCTTCAGCTTGCTCATGGATTTGGGCTTTCCGAACAACGATATGGCCTGATCCAACAGATGCGATCCCAGGTCGTAAAGAATCCCGGAGGCCGCTCTTTTTGTCTCTTTGAACAACTTTACGCCGATCTGTGATTTATAACGATCAAACCGCAGATGAAGTTCGATGGGCTTACCTACCGCTTCGGATTCCAAGATGTTCCTGAGCGTAAGGAAATCGCTATCAAATCGTCTATTATGAAATGGAAGGATGTGCTTTCCCTGTTCTTCCGCCAATTTATACAATTTGGCTGCTTCCTGGGAGGTTGGGGCGAAAGGTTTCTCGATCAATACATGCTTACCGGCGAGGAGCGCCTGTTCCGCAAAGGATACATGCGTATCGTTTGGCGTATTGATGATGACCAATTCGACCTCCGGATCATCCAATAATTCCTGAACGGAATCATAACTGATGACATCGGGATATTTCTCTTGGGCCGATTTAAGGCTCCGTTCTACGACTGCCCTAAATTCAAAGTTGGGATTGACAGCTATAAATGGCGCATGGAATACCCTTCCGGACATTCCATACGACAATATACCTGTAACGATCTGTTTTTTAACCATTAAACTGTTTTTTGCTTAGTGATGCGCGTGGGCATCTTCTTTACCACCTACAGCAGTAAACAACTGAGCAACAGCTTCTGTTTTTGATTGAGCGAAATCTCTTAAATCTTTGTTGGTATTGCGAGACAATCTTCTCAATTGTTCTTTCACCAAACCTACTTGATGTTGAACATGGTGTAAATACGCTTCATCTGTATAGGCAGCGTGGCTAGGAGCCGTATGCATAACTGGCGCTGGGGCTGTAGCTGCTGTTGCTGTTGCTGTAGAATCAGCGGTAGAATCTGTAGCAGTAGTTACGCTATGTGCTGCATGATCAGCTTCTGTGGCATATTTCTCTTGTCCTAAAATAGGGAAATCAACATGGAATTTTGTTGCCAAAGAGTCCATTTGAGGAAGCATCTCTGTAAAGAATTGGGATACTTTGCTCGCTGCATCTTTCGCTTGTGCATTTCCAACCGTACCAACATGTTTCGCATAGTCTACCTCATACGGCGCAATCGCTCCAACGGATCTGAAAAATGCATAAGCATCCCCATCCACCAAAGTCGTATGCGTGTATTTAAGTTGATTTTCACTTGCAGTATCAAATACGCAAGAAGATAAAGTTGTACTTGCTAAAACTGCCGCAACAAATAATGTATTTAATTTCATCGCTTTATATTTTTTAAAACACACAAAAATATAAAAATATCCCTATTAATGCCTATTTCTGTTTAATTCATATTCAATCTACGCTAAATTTCTTCCCGCATTCACCACCCCATAAATGGTTCTGCCTATTAATTTGCGATAGATTTCTGCCTTTTCTTCCTTAACCTGCTGTTTATCAAGCAAGCGGATGGCGTAATGTTGGATAATCAATAAAGGAAGGATAATCTTCTCCCTTTCCAAAATGGATGCCCGCTCTACGGGATAATTCTCCATGAGTTCTTTCATACCTGTTAATTTTAACAGATAGGTTCTGGTCAGATCAAATTCTTCCTTCAACATCGTCCAAAATCCACCAAACTGAGGGTCATCCTTCATGTAGGCGGTGATGTGGAAATTCGATTTGGTCATCGACATCATGCAATTATCGATCACGGTATTGAACATTCCGGAAGTTTCATACAGGTTCTTGACATAAGACCAGAGGTTATTGTCCTCAGCCCATTGTAGGGCCGTCCCTACCCCGAAAAATCCAGGAATATTCTGTTTTAATTGACTCCAGGAAGTCACAAAACTGATCGCCCTAAGATCTTCCAACCGCAATTCCCGATCGGAATTCCGCTTCACCGGTCTACTGGAAATATTGATCGAAGACAGAGCCTTCAAGGGGCTCAAGGTTTCCAGGTACTGCAAGAACTGGGGATGATGGCGTAAGGTCAAGAACTTCCGATGACTTTCTGCGGCCATCTGATCGATCACATCCTTTTGTTTCGGTGTGAGGGTATCCCCTACCTTTTGCTGCAGATCCGAAACCAGACCCGCCTGTATCAATTGTTCGATATTATATCTTGCCGAATCCAACGATCCATATTGGCTACTGATGGTCTGTCCTTGAATGGTCACCTGAATATGGTTATTCTCGATCTCTTTACCCATAGAAGCATAGAAGCGTTGGGTTTTACCACCGCCACGTGCCGGTGGGCCACCGCGACCATCAAAGAATACCAAATCCACATCATACTCACGAGAAATGGCGGTCAATTCGATCTTGGCTTTATAGATGGACCAGTTCGCCATGAGGTAGCCCCCATCCTTCGTACTGTCCGAAAACCCCAACATGATGGTCTGCTTATTCCCTCTTTTCTTCAGATGGGCAGCATATGCTGGATTCGAGTAAAGCCTACGCATCACATCCGCGGCATGTTTCAAGTCATCTACCGTTTCGAACAAAGGCACAAAATCCATGGTCAGATCCTCTTTCTTCCATCCCTGCCATAAAAACAGCTGCATCAAGCCTAAAATATCCGAGGCTTGCTGGCAATTACTGATGATAAATCGCTGGACCGCGCGTTCACTCCCCGATTTTTGGATATCCTTGATCAAGCGGATAACGCGCAGGGTATCCTGAACCAAAGGATCTTCAGCTATTTCCAGATCCAGGTCCGCTTCGGAAAGTGTTATCTGTTTTTCTTTTTCCTCTTCCGAATCGACAATTTCCGATAAAGAGATTCCGGTTTCAGATGGATAGCTCTCCAACAACCAATTAAAGGTATTCCGCAGAATACTGCTATCCTGGCGGATATCCAAGGTGGTGAAATAACAACCAAAGGTCTGTACCTTACGTTTTAAATCCTCCACGATTTCAACAAATAGACCATCATGGTCTTCGCGAAGAACACGGATGATATTTTCGAGGTTATCCAATATTTTATCGGTTTCATCCACCGGTTTATCTACGGGGTTGAAACTGTTCTCATAGAATAATTCCTGTAGGTTTTCCATGTAGGATTCTACCCCACGGAAGGTGATGCGTCTTTTTACCACCCTAAAATCTCGGTAATAACACCTAAAAAGAATGGTCCTCAACAGGTTAGCCACTTTTTTGGTGCTCTCCCATGTCACGTTCGGGTTTCCGTCACGATCGCCCCCCGGCCAAAAGCCTAGTTCGATCAAGTGATCCAATTCCTTCGTAGAAAGTTCCAGTTCATCATCAATTCTTGCCTGAATATCGGAGGCTACCTTATAGAATACATTTTCCAGGTACCAGGCCAAACTGATGGCCTCATCCACTGGGGTAGGCTTCTGTTTATTGATGAATGGGGTCTTACCCAACTGTTGCAACAACAGGTGGATTTTAGGAATATCATTCTTTTTTAGAACCTCGATCAAGTCATTGATGATGGATAGCACCGGGCCCGGATAAAATTGGGTCGGATGTGCGGTCAACACCAGTCGTACAGACATCTCCTTCAATCGGTCCACAATCTGTTTACGCGTCTGCGGATTGGATTGGGCAGCACCGAATATGGTATCCAATCCCCCCGTTTCATCGCTTTTACCCACGGCCTTAAAGGCCGAGTCTTCCACCGCATCGAACAAGACCACCTGCCTTTCGATGTACTGTACAATGCGAAACAACAGATCCAATCGATCATCTTCCTGAACATACTGCTCATACTGCCCGAAGAAACTATCGATGATGGTCTCGGGCGTCTGATGTTGTTCTACCCCTTGCTCACAATGGGTATTGAAAAAAGGTAATATGGTTCCCGTATGTCGAACACGTTGAAATGGAAGCGTAAGAAACAGACTCTTGAACAAATCGAACCGCGTTAGGACTTCATTCTGAAAAGCTGCTTTTTTCTGACTTAATCTCATAGTTTAAAATAAGTATCTTGTTTATTCCTAAACGATAGGATAATAATTAAAACAAATATATGATTTTTATATATTTTTACGGTACTAATTGTATTTTTTACACTAACTAAATTATTTTGTTATGATTTTATCAATAAAATTGGTTTTAATGCTTTAAAATGCACATTTTTAAGAAAAATTAACCATTAATCATTTACATTAGTAAACAAGCCTTGCGTATCTTTGTGTGACACGTCATGATAAAAACAAAAGAGATCAGTAACTTTTTCTACAGCCAATACTTTGCAGATGGACTTCGAATCACCATTGGCTGCATCGTTCCGGTCATTATCTGTGCCCTTTTAGGGCAGTTCATGCTAGGTACTTATATCTCCTTAGGAGCTTTACTGGTGGGGCTTTCAGATACACCTGGAGCACCCAGCCATCGCCGCACGGGCATGATCGCCAGTTTTATTGTCTGCTTGATCACCCAATTTCTGACTGTCCTGGTCAATAGCAATATCTGGCTCATGACAGGCCTCATTGCTATCCTTTGTTTTCTCTATTCCATGTTCGCTGTTTTCAATGCCCGGGCCGCTACCGTGGGATCCATGGGGGTATTGATCATGCTGATCTATATCGACGATGTCAAGAACATTACCGAGGAGCTGGAATTCCTGCTTTACTTCATCATCGGTGGGCTTTGGTATATGCTGATCAGCTTTTCCATGACGCAGGTTCGCCCCTATCGGCTTGCCCAACAGGAATTATCGGAATCCATCCGCCACGTAGGTGATTTTATTCGACTTCGAGCCAACTTTTACGATCCTAAAACCAACTTTGATGAGAATTACCGCAAACTGATCGATAAACAGGTGGAAGTTCATGAGCACCAGGAAAATGTGCGGGATCTTCTTTTCCAAAGCAAGCGTTCGATAAAGGATACCACCAAAATTGGTCGATTCCTGACCTTGACCTTTAATGATATCGTAGACCTCTTCGAACTGTCCATGACCACCCATTATGATTATGAACAGATCCGGAAATCCTATTCCGAAACGGGCATACTGAAGGAATTCAGACTTTTATTGATCAAAGTCGCCAATGAACTCGATCACCTGGCCTATCAACTCAATGCCAATAAGGCGCCAAAAGCCAAATACAGCTTTACCAATGATTTTGATCGGATCTTATATAAAATTGACCAATTGGATAAAAAGGAACAGATCAATACCATTCCTTTAAAAAAGATATTGATCAGTATCCGTAACATCACGGCGTTCATCCAGAACATTTACAATTACAGCATTATCAGGCCAAACAATGTCCATAAACAGGAGATTGAAGAAGCCAATAAATTCATACAGACGGAACATATCGATTGGAAGAAATTCAAGAGTAACCTTTCCCTGAACTCTTCCATCTTCAGGCATGCCCTACGTATGGGCATCGTGATGTCCCTTACCTACCTGATCCTTAATCTGAACTTCTTCAACATCGGACAGATGGGCAGCTTCTGGGTGCTTTTGACCATCATGGTCATCTTGAAGCCAGGATTTGGTCTAACCAAGGAGCGGAATGTGCAACGTTTGATGGGAACCGTGATCGGCGGTATTATCGGCGCGATCATCCTCATGACCATTCATTCTGAAGTCATTCGGTTTATTCTTTTGATCTTTTTCTTCCTGACGGCCTACAGCCTATTCCGGGTAAATTACATTATGGCGGTCTTATTCATGACCCCTTATGTAATGATCATGTTGAGCTTCACCGGTGTCAATACCTTCGTGATGGCCAAAGAACGGATATTTGACACTTTCCTAGGCGGAATGATCGCCTTTATTTCCAGCTATATCATCTTCCCCAACTGGGAGAGTTTCCAAATTAAGACCAATATGCGGCAATTACTGATCGCCAATTACAATTATGTAGCCCAGGCGGTCCGAATCCTTTCGGGAGAGACCATCGGCGTGACTGATTATAAACTCGCACGGAAAGAGGTTTATATTTCTTCTGCCAACATGGGGTCCACGTTCCAACGCATGCTCTCCGAGCCTAAATGGCGGCAGAAAAGCACGAAGGATGTCAATAGATTCGTCATCCTCAACCATATCTTGTCTTCCTATGGGGCAACCCTGTTGATCCAACTGACGGAAGCAACGGATACGAACTATACCAAAGAGCATTTAATTATCCTCAAAAGGATCCTGAACCATATCCAAAAGTCCATCGAAACCTTGCATGTGGAACAGGAAGAGGTATTTGCTCCTGTACGTGATTTTCCGGAGCTAACAGATGACACCCTTGATCCAGAAGAATCTAAATTAATTACCGAACAATTACAGTTCTTAAATAAAATTTCCTCAGATTTATATAAATCTACGGTGGATGTAATGGAAAAGGAATCCGTCATTCAACTTGAAAAACTGGAAACAAAAAATGGATAATATATTTGATGTCCTCATTATTGGGGCAGGACCGATTGGAATTGCATGTGGTATTGAAGCAAAGAAAAACAGGCTTAGCCATATCATTCTTGAAAAAGGCTGTCTTGTCAATTCCCTGTACAATTATCCCATCAATATGTCCTTTTTCTCTACTTCCGAGAGGTTAGAAATCGGAGATACCCCTTTTGTTACCACGAATCCAAAACCAAAACGAGCCGAAGCACTGGAATATTACCGTCGGGTAGAGCGAAAATTCGATCTGAACTGCAAATTATTTGAGGAAGTTTTAAGCGTAAGAAAGGTTGATGGGATCTTCCATGTCCACAGTAGCAAAGGGAATTACCAAGCCAAAAACGTGGTTATTGCCACAGGTTTCTACGACATCCCCATTTACCTGAACGTACCGGGAGAAGAACTGGAGAAAGTTCGACATTATTACGATGACCCTCATTATTACGCCAACCAGAAGGTTGTTGTCGTCGGAGCAAGCAATTCTTCGATAGATGCAGCTTTGGAGACTTTCCGGAAAGGCGCTGAAGTTACTTTAGTAGTCCGAGGTCCAGAGATCAGCCCTAGGGTTAAATATTGGGTACGACCCGATATCGAAAACCGTATTGCTTTTGGGGAAGTGAAAGCCTATTTCAATTCCAACATTACGGCTATCACCGAAGAGGAGGTCGAAATTGAAACCCCCGAAGGAAAGATCCTATTGGAAAACGATTTTGTGTTAGCACTGACAGGATATAGGCCCAACTTTAATTTTCTGTTGAAGCTAGGCATCGAAGTGCCTGAAACTGCACCTTGCATCCCGGTCCATAATCCAGAAACCATGGAAACCAATGTCAAAGGGATGTACTTGGCAGGGGTGGTTTGTGGCGGGCTGAATACCCACCTGTGGTTTATCGAAAATTCAAGGATTCACGCCAGCCTGATTATGGCGTCTATTTGCGAAGGCCATCAATAAAAATCTTGGAAAGTTTTCGTTGTAGATCCAGAATGTAATCAAATTCTTCCTTCGTTGGTGGAAAGAACAGATTCTTGAATTCTTTCAGGATACCTAATCGCATGCCCAACATGGAGATCAATAAGATCCGGGCAGTCGTCATCAAATCATCGATAGGCTTCAGCTCCCCATTCTCCACACCCATCTCCAGGATGGACCGTACCTGTTCAATCTCGCGTTCAAACATTGCCGGCATGGCACATTCTAAATCAGGCGGCATATCATTGCGCAGCGAATAGGTAAATTCAAACACATTATAATTTTCCTTGATGATATGCAAACGGGTTTCTAAAAAAGCGTCAATCGCTTCCTGGACGGTTTTTGAGGCCTTGATCTTTGCGGTGCTGATTTCCAATAATTCATCTATGGTTACTTCCATTACGGCAGCAAACAGACTGTTCTTATCCGGAAAATAATAATATAATAATGCTTTAGAAAAAGACAGGTCCTGCGCGATCTCTGCCATCGTAGTTTTGGCAAGACCATAATGTGCAAACCGCTTCTTTGCAGCCTCTAAAATCTTTGTCCTTTTTGCATCCGCACTTTTCGCCATTAGCAATTTAAATTAGTTAATATTTTAGGCTTTGCCTATATTTACGTCTTTAACTAAAGTTAGCTAAATTTTTCGAACTTTTAATAGATTCGGTCAAAAAATGAAAAACGAGATCCAACAAAACACCTCCCTAAAACAGTTTAATACGTTTGGGATAGAAGCCTTAGCCGAACAATACATCAAAGTGGAAGATGAACTGACATTAACCAACCTGTATGAGGCCGGACTTTTTAATGAACCATTCTTTGTTTTGGGTGGCGGATCCAATGTGTTATTCACCAAGAATTATGAAGGACTTATTGTTCATATGTGCAATAAAGGAAAACAACATTTCATTCAGAACGACAAAGTATTCGTTACGGCCGAAGCTGGAGAAGTTTGGAACGATCTGGTCTGGTACTGCATCGAACATGACTTTCCAGGTATGGAAAACATGGCGCTCATTCCGGGAACAGTGGGTGCCTCGCCCATCCAGAACATTGGAGCTTACGGACAGGAACTCATGCATATTTTTTATTCCTGCCGAGCATTCGATACGCAAACCGGAGAATTCCGAACCTTCAATAATGCCGAATGTCAATTCTCCTACCGCGACAGCATTTTCAAAAAGGAATATAAAGGACGATTCATTATCTGTAGTGTAACTTATGAATTAGCCTTGTTCGGAACGATCAATACCAGTTATGGGGCGATTGAGGCCGAATTGAATAATAGAGGGATTTCTTCCCCAACCATTAAGGATGTTGCCGAGGTGGTATCCTATATACGTGTCGAAAAACTTCCAGATCCTTCTACCGTGGGTAACGCAGGAAGTTTTTTCAAAAACCCCATCATCCCCACAGCACAATTTGAAGATTTGAGAAAACAATTTCCAACAATCGTACATTATCCTATTAATGAGGATGCCGAGAAGTTGGCAGCAGGCTGGTTAATAGAGGAATGTGGCTGGAAAGGAAAACGAGTAGGTGAAGTGCAAGTGTGGAAAAATCAAGCTTTGGTCATCACGAACTGTGGGCAAGCCACTGGAAATGAGATATTCCAAATATCGTCCATTATAGTGGACGATGTAATGAACAAGTTTGGGGTGAGATTGGAGCGTGAAGTTAACCTCTTATAAAAGTTTTCCACATTTTCTGTAATCACATATTTTTTTATTAATAATCAACAAAACTATCCTGAGCGCCCTCAAACCCCGATTATCGTAAAACAAGCGATTTCATAAAACGAAAATTCCCTCTCTAAATCCGCAACATTTCCACACTTTCTGGAATTTCTCGCACAACTATTGCAAATACCCTTATAGCTAAACGATACGAACATATTCGTTTAGTTACAGGAATTCCTGTCAAATCGCATCATTTAACTATATAAACTACTAATCGTATGAACAAGCTCGATTTTAACACACTTGTCGTCCAACATTCCGAATCGCTAAGAAGTTACGCAAGAAACTTTACTAGAGATGCTGAGGATGCGAATGATTTAGTGCAAGATACGCTACTTAAAGCCGTAACGTATTTTAAGAACTTTAGAGACGGAACTAATCTACGTGGATGGTTGTACACTATTATGAAGAACACATTCATCAACAATTACCGTCGTGTCGTAAAAACGAACTCCTTTATCACGAAAGAAGAGGAAATCTCTCAAACCAACCTGGTGGTATCTGCCACCAAGAACAAAGGCGAAAACAAATTTGTAATGGAGGACATCAATTACGCCTTATCTAAATTATCAGATGAATATTATATCCCTTTTACCATGTATTTCGAAGGATATAAATACCATGAAATTTCAGATCATCTAAAAATCCCTATTGGTACTGTGAAGACCAGGATCCATGTGGCCAGAAAATCAATGAAGAAATCCTTGGCAGCGTATAATGCTGATATGGATTAAAAGAAATATACAAACCTTGAAAAACAAAAAATCCTCTATATTTTTTATAGAGGATTTTTTTTGGCCGTTTAGGAAAGACCGTTATTTCTTGCTACTGCTAATTATTCGCTGATCTCAAATTTTGATAGCTGAACGAATTGTTGAATACGATCTGAAATCTCTTCTTTAGTCAGGTTCTGTAAGCGCTCTGTACCAAATTTCTCTACACAGAAAGAGGCCAATGCCGAACCAAAGATGATTGCATTTTTCATGTTCGTGAAGTTCAAGGATTGTAATTTTGCCAGATAGCCAATAAAGCCACCAGCAAACGAATCACCTGCACCTGTAGGATCAAACACATCAGCCAATGGAAGAGCTGGTGCTGAAAACACCTGTCCTTCTCCAAATAGAAGCGCACCATGTTCGCCTTTTTTAATGATCAAATATTTTGGTCCCATCTGCAAAATTTTATCCGCAGCCTTTACCAACGAATATTCTCCAGCCAATTGTCTTGCTTCCGCATCATTGATGGTCAATACATCCACCTTCTGAAGAACCTCCTTAAGACCATCCATGGCCACGTCCATCCAGAAGTTCATTGTATCCAGCACCACCAATTTTGGTTTGTTCTCTAGGCGTTCTAAAGTCGCTAGTTGTACAGATGGCGTAAGGTTACCCAATAATAGGTATTCGCAATCTTGGTAGGAAGTAGGTACTTTAGGATCAAAATCGGCCAATACATTCAATTCTGTGATCAGGGTATCCCTGCTGTTCATATCATTGTGGTACTTTCCGGACCAGAAGAATGATTTTCCTCCTTTAATGATCTCTACACCTTCTACATCGATCCCTTTGGAGGTCAAGATGCTCAAGTTCTCCTCGCCGAAGTCTTCACCGATCACTGAAACCAACTTTACGTTTGGATAAAGGTAGGAAGCAGCCAATCCTGCGAAGGTTGCAGCTCCACCAACAATTTTATCTGTTTTTCCAAATGGCGTTTCAATAGCATCAAAAGCCACGGTACCAACAATTACTAAACTCATGTACAAAATCTTTAAATAAAAAAAATGCCGGCATCGAGGCCGGCTTACTTTGTTTTTCTGCTCCTGAAGCTGGGCTCGAACCAGCGACCCTCTGATTAACAGTCAGATGCTCTAACCAACTGAGCTATTCAGGAATCTTTCTAATGACTGCTGTCATCTTCAAAGTGGTACAAAAATAGAATTTTAGATTTTAATTCGCAAATTTTTATCAAACATTTTTGGAAGTATTTAGTAGTTAGTAGTTAGTATTTAGACCTTGGGCGGGGAACTTCCTCCGTCATTGCGAGGAGGTACGACGAAGCAATCTTTAAAGTTTGTAGCAATCTTTACCTGTATTATCCATTTTCTTCCCCTCGTTTCCCACCTACGCCTTCAAAATATGTTTGAATTAAGGCTATTATCGTGGTCTATGCAGGGTTAAAGCAGGATTAAAGCAATAGAAAAGTATACAAAGCATACATTTTACATACTTTCACTATCCTTTCACTATCCTTTATCACCGAAGCGAACCAAAAAAAAAAGGCTATCTCACGAAGGGCACTGAAAAAGTCTCAACTTTTTAATGAGATTTAAAGAAATGACTGAGTACAGGATTTACCTTACTCGGTCATTTTTGTTTAAAGGATTTCTGAAAGTGTGTTTTTTAATGGCCTTA
>PJUF01000081.1_pt1 | contig 106372 bp, 78 predicted proteins | sample 1512191 | NCBI WGS metagenome assembly PJUF01 (sample SAMN08177673, study PRJNA422409) | Feces metagenome, whole genome shotgun sequencing project. | isolation source: Chicken feces (3) enriched on wood chips | host: Gallus gallus | place: USA: Madison | collected 2015-01-15
AACAACCAATGTGGCATCTTATGATTATTATATTAGTGAAATCAACGCTATTACAGGAACAACAATACCTACTGGTAACGTTACTACAACCTCAGTAGATTTAGAAAATCTTACACCAGCAACCCAATACTATTTTTGGGTACGTAGTAATTGTGGTACTACTGACGGACACAGTTTATGGACGGGACCTATTGCTTTTTTTACACAATGTGGAGCTATTGATTTGCCTTATATTGAAACCTTTAATTCTGATTCTTCTACAATAAATTGTTGGTCTGTAATCAATAACAATAATGACGATGTTTATTGGACTCCCAATTCAATGTGGGATTCTTTTGAAGGTGATCAAACAGCTTATATACCAATCGCTACATGGAATCTTTATGAAAACGATGATTATCTGGTAAGCCCGGTGTTTAATTTTAACGGTACATACCGTTTACGATATTATTATAAAATGGGATGGGGATCTGCCCCACAATCCTTCAGTGTAAAAATGTCTCAGAACGGAGGTACCGGAGTAGCAGACTTTACACAGACTGTAGTAGCAGAACAGGGATATACCAATACAGGATACAAAGAAAAAGTAGTATACCTTCCGCCTTTTATAGGTCAGGGAGCATTTGCCTGGTATGTAGGCAATAGTAATAACCGACAGATAAATATTGACAAGGTGGTTATTGAACCCGTACCGCCGTGTCCGGAACCTTATGAGCTAACCACTACACAGGTTACAGAGGAGTCGGTAAATCTTACCTGGCAACAATACGGAACGGTAGGTTCCTGGGAAGTAATCATACTGCCACATGGAGAAGCAATTCCGGATGATTTAACCACAATTACCGTCCATCAGACCACAACTGCTTCAATAACCATTAATGGATTGGAAGATATTACAGTGTATGATGTATATGTACGTGCGATATGTAGTACCACAGAACAAAGTGAGTGGTCATCAGTTTTAGAAATCACGACAATGCCTTCTAATGATGAATGTGATGACGCGATAGTGCTACCTGTAAATCCAGGTCTGGAGTGTATTGAAAGTATACCGGGGTCGGTTGTAGGAGCGACTCAATCAAATATTGGACAAGCATGTTTGTCAGATCCCTACAATGATGTGTGGTATGAATTTACAGCCACTTCAGCCATTCATTCAGTAAAACTGGAAATAAATAACTGGGCAACCACTTTTATCGCTGTATATGAACAAAGTATTTGTAATGAAAGTGTGCTTACGCCTATAGCGTGTGAGTCAACACAATTACTAAATTTGGATGGACTTACTATTGGTAATACGTATAAAGTCCGTGTTTATACTTCTCAGTGGGATCCGAATGCAAGTTTTAATATCTGTGTAATAACAATGGATCCGCCTATATCGGTCAGTGATACACAATATACTGTCCCAGAACTGGTAACTGAGGTGCTTATAAATAATCCTTGTGCGACCGTTTCTAACGTGACCTGGAGTACAGGAACGAATTTTAATGATGTAAACGGAATCGGTTATTTTAATAAAAATAATTCCGCTTTTTCTTTTGAAGAGGGTATTATTCTTTCTTCCGGAAATATATACCTTGCGCCGGGTCCTGTAGGTGGGGAAACAGGTTCTGGAAGTTATGAATACTGGCAAGATGATCCTCAGTTAACGGATTATATGAATAATTATTTGGGAGAATTTGATGATTACTTTAATGCATCTGTTCTGGAATTTGATTTTGTGGCGTTGACAAACAAGCTAAACTTCAACTTTATATTTGCTTCAAATGAATACGGTATCTATCAATGTGATTATTCTGATGCCTTTGCATTTTTCCTGACCAATACCACTACGGGAGTTACAAAGAATTTGGCTATTGTACCTGGTACAACGGATCCTGTTTCTGTTACAACCATCCGAAAAGCCATTCACTCTCCTGAAGGGTTGGATGGAGAACCGGAGTGTGAAGATGCCAATCCGGAGTATTTTGATGCATTTTATGAACCGTCACTTAATGGACAGGATCCCTTACTCTCTCCGATCAATTTTTATGGGTTAACCATACCGATGGTGGCTCAAAGCGATGTAGTACCCGGAACGACTTATCATATCAAATTAGTAATACAAGATTGGGGAGATTCGGGAAAAGACTCTGCTGTATTTTTAGAAGCAGGTAGTTTTGATCTGGGGAGTGTTGATTTCGGTGATGATTTATTGATAAATACCGGTAATGCCTTGTGTAATGGTGAAACTTATGTTCTGAATTCGGGGCTTAATGCTGATGATTTCGAAATTCAGTGGTACAAAGACAATACATTGATAGACGGGGCAGACGGAACTACTTTAGAAATAACCGAAAGCGGGGAGTACAAAATTGAAGCTATTTTTGCAGGAAGTGACTGTGTAATAACCGATACTATAAAGATAGAAATCTATCCGGAGATTAAAATAGTGCAACCTAAAAACATAGAAGTTTGTGTTTTTAATCAGGTAATACCTTCTGTAGATCTTACAGTAAACGAGAATGAAATGCTGTCTTTAATACCGAATCTTACAGATATTAAGGTGGATTATTATGAGAGTGAAGTTGCCGCAGAACTTGGTGAAGGCGGTTTAACAGTTCCTGAGAACTATCAGGCTACTACATTACCAAAAGAGATTTTTGTACGTATTGATGATACCCAAACAGGTTGTCATCTGATTGTTTCTTTCAAGGTAATTAAAAAAGCAGTAGTAAACTTGAAAAAACCAGATAATATTGTTACGTGTGTGTATAATAAAGTACCGGTTTCCGTGAATCTTACAACTGTAAAAGAAGATATTATAAATCAGCTTGAGAATCAAAATGTAACGCTGAACTACTATGAAACTTTTGAAAATGCAATTGCTGAAATTGCAGCAATAACTTCTCCCCAAAATTACCAACCGGATACTCTACCAAGAACCATTTATATCCGTTTTACAGATACAGCTACGGGCTGTGAGTTACTTACTTCGGTTGATATTGTAGCGTCGCCGGAAATACAGCCGATAGAAGTTGAGGATATTATCAGCTGTACGCATTATGAGTTGCCAAAATTACCGGAAGGCTATTTCTACAGCACAGAAGAATTCGGACAGGGTGAAGTAGTAAAAAGCGGAACGATTTATAATTTAGGTTCTTATAAAATTTATCTGAACATACCAAATGCAGATGGTTGTGTTTTTAGCAGTAGTTATGAAATTGAAGTTATTGATTGTTCTATTCCTAAAGGTATCTCTCCGAATGGTGATGGATTAAATGATCGTTTTGACCTTACATATTACCATCCTTTACAGGTTGTAATATACAATAGAGACGGGCGGGAAGTGTATGCCTATGGAGTAGGCTACAGCAATCAATGGCATGGACAAAATAAAAACGGAAAAGACTTACCGGATGGTACATATTACTATAAGATCACAACTACTACAGAAATCCTTACGGGTTATGTCCAGTTAGTACGAGAGATCAAATAGCCACCTGATTTTATTATATACAAAAAGCCTCTGATAAGTATTTCAGAGGCTTTTATTGATGTATTATATATTTAAATATATGCGAATAAAGTCATTGTATTTTTAACATTTGATTTTGAGAATGTTATGAAATAATTAAAATTTAATTATATATTTGTATCAAATTCAGATGTATTGATATATATTAAAGTACATTTAAAATAATAATGCACAAAGCTTCTACCTGTTTGTGTGTCGATTCGCCAGTATTTCTGTTATAGAAAACGGTCATAAAAGAAAACCAGATATCTCATCTGGATGAGCGATAAAAAAAACATATTACATCCATTAATCCTGTTTTAATAATCATCAATGATGCTTAATATTTGTCATTTGTTTGGACGGTTAGTTTCGGAAGTTACATTGTAAAATGTTTAGAGTCTTTTTTTAATATACAGCGTATGAGTCATTCCATTTATCAATGCGTATGATACTGAGTGCCTTGCGAATTAGGTATTAAGAAAATGATAAGATTAAACTGTTGATTGATAGTGCATAATCTTAAATAATTAGAGATACTTACCAATTTAAGCATCAGATGAATAACTAAATTGGATATTTCATTACTAAAATCCGATCTCGTAAAAATCATAGAGATATTAAAAAACAAAAAGATCTATTCAACAATCTAACATGATCTAATTATGAAAAATACTTTCTTTCTTTTTTTGCTTTGTACTCTTTTTTCTTTCGCATTTATACCAAGTATGGATTGGGTGCCTGAAATAAAGAGTGATGTAGTCGATAATAACTCTGAATTTTATAAACAGACACAAATTTTTTCACAATATGTTGCCCCCGCCAATATATATACAGAAGATTTTGAAGGCTCTAATGGTTGGATAATGGTAAATGGAACGCAGGAAAATAAATGGTTTGTGGGTACGGCAGTAAATAACGGAGGCGCTAAATCATTATATATATCGGATAATAATGGAGCAACAAATCATTATAATGCTACCGTAGCCAATCTTTCTCATGCTTACAGAGACATCGTGATACCTGCTAATACCACAGATGTAGAATTATCTTTTGATTGGCGTAGTGTTGGAGATCAGTGGGAAGATTTTTTTAGTGTATGGATTATTCCAACAAGCTTTCCTCTGACCCCCGAATCTCATATTTTACCAGATGAAAATACAATTCAGGTAGGAGGTGCTTTTAACGGTCAGTCTGATTGGGTCAACTACAATACAGTAGTAGATCTTTCATCTTATGCAGGGCAAACCATGCGATTGGTATTTCAATGGACCAATGGAGGATGGGTTGAGTCGCAAACCCCGGCAGCTATTGATAATATTACATTAAAAACAATTAGCTGTTCAGCACCTGGCAACATCCAGTCAGAAAATATAACCACGACGACTGCTGAAATCTTATGGACGGCGCCGGGCGCTACTAATATAGAATCGTATGATTACTATATCAGTGAAACCAACAGCATCACGCAAACAACGGTTCCTACCGGAAATGTAACCACAGCTTCCGTTAATCTGGAAAATTTGACACCAACTACCCAATACTACTTTTGGGTACGAAGTAATTGTGGTACTGTTGACGGACAGAGCTCATGGACAGGGCCTTTTGTTTTTTCTACAGCTTGTATGATTTTGAATCTACCTTTCATAGAAACTTTTAATTCTGATTCATCTACTCTAAGCTGTTGGTCTGTAATCAATAACAATAATGATGTGGCTGAATGGAGTGTCAATAACAACTTCAGTCCATTTGAAGGAGATCAATCGGCGTATATACAGATAGCGAGTTGGATTCCAATAGTAAACGATGATTATATAGTCAGTCCAGTATTTAACTTTAATGGCGTATACCGTTTAAGATATTATTACAAAGTGGCATGGGGTATGGTACCTCAGGCATTTAGCGTAAAAATGTCTCAAAATGGAGGTACCGGTGTGGCTGACTTTACAGAAACGATACTTGCAGAACAGGGATATAGCAATACGGAATATATAGAAAAGATCGTATATCTTCCGGCTTTTACGGGTCAGGGAGCTATAACCTGGTATGTTGGGAACAGTAATACAAGGGAAATATTTATTGACAAAGTGGTAATTGAACCTGTTCCTGCATGTCCGGAACCTTATGAGTTGATAAACACACAGGTTACGGATGAATCAGTAAACATTACCTGGCAACAATTTGGACCAGCGACATCCTGGGAGGTAATCATACTGCCACACGGACAAACCATTCCGGATGATCTTACGACAGTTACAGTTTATCAGACCAATACAAATGCTATTACTATTAACGGTATTGAAGATAGTACAGATTATGATATCTATGTACGTGCAGTATGTAGTGCTTCAGATTTGAGTGAATGGTCTGCTGTTTTAAAAGTTACTACAGCTCCGTCTAATGATAACTGTGAAGATGCTATAACACTACCTACTAACCCTGGACCGGAATGTGTTGAAAGTATATCCGGTACGGTGAAGGCTGCTACTCCTTCCGGTATAGGCGATTTTTGTGGAACAAATCCTTATAATGATGTATGGTACGAATTTACAGCTATCAACACAAATCATTTGGTAAAGTTAGAAACAGAACAATTGGAAACTACTTTTATTACAGCTTATGAAGATAATATTTGTAATGATGATTCTTTAATTCCGCTAGCATGTGCACAATTAAACTCCTTGAATTTGACAGGATTGACTATTGGAAATACCTATAAAATACGTGTTAATACCTCTCAATACAATCCTGATGTGAACTTTAATATATGTGTACTTACACCGGCACCTGTTATTGTCACGAGTGATACACAATATACAGTTCCTGAACTGGTGACAGATGTACTCATTAACAACCCTTGTGTAACAATTTCAAATATTTCCTGGAGTACAGGAACGAATTTTAATGATGTAAATGGTATCGGATATTTTAATAAAAGTAACTCAACATTTTCTTTTAAAGAGGGAGTTCTTTTGTCATCAGGAAATATTCATCTGGCGCCTGGACCTGCAGCAGGATATATTGATTCCGGACAAATGTATAACTGGCCTGGGGATGATCAGTTAACCACATATATGAATAACTATCTGGATCAACCAAATGGTGTTTATCATAACGCATCTGTTCTGGAGTTCGATTTTGTGGCTATTACCGACCTGCTTAAGTTTAATTTTATATTTGCATCTAATGAATATGGTCTTTATCAATGTAGTTATTCCGATGCTTTTGCTTTTTTTCTAACTAATACGGAAACAGGTGTCACTACCAATCTGGCCGTTGTGCCTGATACCAATGATCCGATTTCAGTAGTCACTATCAGGAAAGGAATTCACTCTCCATCAAGCTGGGAAGGTTGTAATGATGTAAATCCGGAATATTTCGATACCCTTTATAACGATCAATTTAATGGAGAAAATCCATTTTTATCACCGATCAATTTTTATGGATTGACAATACCAATGGTAGCTGAAAGTGAGGTTGTTCCCGGAACAACCTATCATATAAAACTTGTAATTCAGGATCTGGATGATGCAGGTCGTGACTCAGCTGTATTTCTTGAAGCAGGTAGTTTTGACTTTGGGAGTGTTGATTTTGGAGACGACTTATTGATAGAGAATGGGAATGCTTTGTGTGCTGGAGATTCATATATTATCGATTCAGAATTGAATCCTGAAGAGTATACTATTCAATGGTATAAAGATAATGTGTTGATCAGTGGTGCTAACGGATCTACTTTAGAGGTAAATCAAAGTGGGGAATATAGAATAGAAGCTACTTATATTGGAAGTACTTGTATAATAACAGATACCATAAAAGTAGAGATTTATCCTGAGATAAAAATTGTTCCTCCCCAAAATATAGAAGTATGTGTTTTCAACCAGACAATGTCAACAGCTGACCTAACAATAATCGAAAATGAAATGTTATCTTTAATTTCAGCTCTTTCAAATATTGAAGTCACTTATTATGAAACATTCACGGAAGCAGAACTTGAGGAAGACACAATAATTACCCCTGAAAACTACCTTACTTCAGCATTACCAAAAGAAATCTTTGTTCGTATTGATGATAACAAAACCGGTTGCCATCGTATTGTGTCCTTTAAATTGGTAAAAAAAGAAGTTGTTGACCTTAAAAATCCGGAAAAAATAGAGATATGTGTATATGATGGAGTTCCGGTTTCCTTAGATCTTACAACTGTAAGACCAGGCATTGTGAGCCAGTTAGCGAATCCGAATGTAATACTGTACTATTATGAAACATACGAAAATGCTATTGATAAAACGGGAGCTATAACTTCACCACAAAATTATCAACCAGATACTTTGCCAACAACAATTTATATCCGTTTTACAGATACAGCTACGGGTTGTGAGTTAATGACCTCAGTTGAAATTGTTGCATCACCAAAAATTACACCGATAGAGATGGAAGACATCATCATCTGTAACAAGTATGTATTGCCTGAATTACCAGAGGGATATTATTACAGTACCGAAGAATTCGGACGGGGTGAGATGGTAAAAAGTGGTGCTATTTATAATTTTGGTTCCTATAAAATTTATCTGAATATACAAAATGCTGATGGTTGTGTTTTCAGCAGTAGTTATGATATAGAAGTAATAGATTGTTCCATCCCAAAAGGGATTTCTCCGAATGGAGACCAGTTAAACGATTCATTTAATCTTGCTTACTATCATGCATTAGAAGTTGTCATCTACAATAGATTTGGGCAGGAAGTGTATGCACATGGATCGGGTTATACCAACCAATGGTATGGACAAAACAAACAAGATAAGCCGCTACCGGATGGTACTTACTTCTATAAGATCACCACTGCTACTGAAGTATTTACAGGTTATGTACAATTGGTACGTGAAATTAAATAAGAACTTAATACTTAAAACCTCTAATCTATCTTGATCAGAGGTTTTATTTTTTACAATATTTTATGTTGAATGTATATAGGTTGTTAATATTTTATTGGCAATCGTATGTTCGTTTTTTTAACGTTTAATTTTTATAATGTTTTAATAAATATAAAATTTAATTTTATATTTGTATGAAATGCATAGTAATATGTGTGTTTTTTAAAATTAAATATACAGTACATCTACCCATCTGTATATAATCCCGTACTGAAACTTAAAAGTCAATTTCTTTAAAATTGAACAACGGGAAAATCTGCTGACAGCCATGGCTCTTGCGTATTGTTACATATTTATCCCATAAGAGACATATTAATTAAAGTCTTTTGTGATGATAGATTTTAATAAAACGGATAAATCATTTAAGAGTATCATCTATTGAATTCTTTACAAAAGAGCAGTATTTAATCTTTATTGATAATACAGGAGAAATCCCATGCCAGGATAAAAAAAATCTGATGCAGATTGGCAAAATAATTATAAAGGATTTATTGATAGAATTTCTTAAAAAGTTTAGCATGAAAAAAAACATATTCCTTTTTTTACTTTTTACATTATCATCTTTTGCTCTTGTCAGAGACATTTATAAAGAAGTAATAACAATAAATAAAAACAGCGATACATCTGTACAGTATTGGGCGCCCAACGATATATATATCGAAGATTTTGAAGGGGTAAATACGTGGGCATTTAGTAATGGTTTTAATATAAATAAATGGTTTGTTGGAACAGCGGTAAATAACGGTGGTACCAAATCATTGTATATATCTGATAACAACGGATTGGCAAATCAGTATGATATTACAGCAGCAAGCACCACCCATGCATATAAAGATGTTGCTCTCCCAGTCAACACTTCTGATGTAACTTTCTCATTTGATTGGAGAAGTATGGGAAATGGTCAATCAGATATTTTAAATGTATGGATTGTACCTGTTTCTTTTACTCCTTTAGCGGGTTTACAGATCTTTCCGGGAGCAGACAGAATTCAGGTAGGAGGGCCTTTTAGCGGGCAGACAGTCTGGAATAATTACAGTACGATAGTGAATCTTTCTGCTTATGCAGGTCAAAACATTCGTTTGGTATTTCAATGGGTTAATATAGGATGGGAAGGGATGCAGACTCCGGCTGCAATAGACAATGTTGTATTAAAATCGGTTACGTGTTCTTCTCCTTTCGATATCAATGCTCAGAGTATCACTACTACAGGCGCACAGATTTCCTGGACAGCGCCAACCACTGCTAATATCGCGTCGTATGACTACTATGTGAGTCAGACCAATACAATTGACACAACAACTCCTCCTACTGGAAATGTAACTACGGCTTCCGTCAGTATCGGAAATCTCACAGCAGGTACTCAATACTTCTTTTGGGTACGTAGTAATTGTGGCAGTGTAGATGGGCAAAGCTTATGGACAGGGCCATTTTCTTTTTTTACAAACTGCCTCATTCTCGATCTGCCTTTCACAGAAACGTTTAACTCTGATTCAACAACAGTAAATTGTTGGTCGGTTGTTAATAATAATAACGATAACATTAAATGGAATACAAATGTGACTACAGGACCTTTTGAAGGTGACAGATCAGCTAACATACCTATAGATATGCTTCCAATGGCATTAAATGATGACTATTTGATAAGCCCGGTTTTTACTTTCAATGGATCATATCGCTTAAAATATTATTATAAGACAGGATGGGGGATGGGACCTCAGACTTTCAGTGTAAAGATGTCACAAAACGGAGGTATCGGAGTATCAGACTTTACTCAAACCGTAGTAGCCGAACAAGCTTATAGTAATACACAATACATTGAAAAAATTGTATATCTACCTGCTTTTACTGGACAAGGGGCTCTCGCATGGTATGTGGGTAGTACCAGCAGAAGACAGATTTATATTGATAAAGTAGTAATTGAGCCAGTACCTGCCTGCCCCGAACCTTATGAAGTGCTCAGTACACAGATAACAGATGAAACATTAAGTATTGCCTGGCAGCAATACGGGACAGTTAATTCTTGGGAAGTCATCATACTGCCACATGGACAAAGTATTCCGGTTGATCTGAGTACCATTACGGTGTATCAGACCAATGCGCCGTCAATAACTATTAGTGATCTTGAAGATGTGACAGCCTATGATGTATATGTCAGAGCTGTATGTAATCCGTCACAGCAGAGTGGTTGGTCTTCTGCGTTAGAAATTACAACACGTCCCCATAATGATGAATGCAATAAAGCAATTCCATTACCTGTGAATCAAGGAACAGAATGTGTCGAAACTGTAAATGGTACGGTAAAAGCAGCCTCTCCATCGAATATAGGTGAGGTATGTGAGGGCAATCCTTATAATGATGTATGGTATGAATTTACAGCAACTTCTGAAAACCATATGATTAAACTGCAGACAGAGACCCCTGCAACTACTTATATTGCAGTATATGAGCAGGGTATTTGTGATGGACAAGCGCTTACTCCGATAATATGTGCTCCGACAAGTGTATTGAGTATGATTGATCTTACTGTCGGGAACACATACAAAATACGTGTATATACATCAAGTTTTGAAACTGCAGTTAATTTTAGTATATGTATACTAACTTTTTTTCCTATTAAAACCAGCGATACACAATATACTGTTCCCGAACTGGTAACAGATATATTTATAGACAATGAGTGCACAACTGTTTCAAATATTACCTGGAGTACAGGTACTAATTTTAACGATGTCAACGGGATAGGTTATTTTAATAAAAGCAATACAAGTTTTTCTTTTAAAGAAGGGATTATTCTCTCTACAGGAAAAATGTTATGGGCTCGTGGACCTGCAGGCCAAGCAACAAGCACAGGAGATGGATATTGGCCCGGTGATGCCCAGTTGACCACCTTAGTAAACGATTATCTGAATGAAACAGATATTAATACTTATAATGCGAGTGTCTTAGAGTTTGATTTTGTAGCAATTACCGATCAGCTCAAATTCAACTTCATATTTGCTTCCAATGAATACGGAAGTTTTCAATGTAGTTTTAAAGATTCATTTGCTTTCTTTCTGACCAATACGGCAACCGGGGTAACCACTAATTTGGCAGTGGTTCCTGGTACAACAGATCTGATTTCAATATCCACTATAAGAAAGGCGATTCACTCCGGTTATGATTCAATTACAGGAGAACCTTTATGTGGAGATAATAATCCTGACTATTTTCAGGCTTGTTATGATCCGGCTTTCAATGGACAGAACCCTATGAGTTCTCCAATCAATTTTTATGGGCTAACGGTGCCTATGACTGCACAAAGTGTTTTAGAACCAGGAATAACTTATCACATAAAGATGGTGATTCAGGATAGATTGGATCCCTATCTGGATTCTGCCATTTTTCTTGAAGGAGGAAGTTTTGATCTGGGAAGTGTAAATTTAGGAGAGGATCTATTAGTAAATACTGGTACTGCTATATGTTCAGGCGATTCGTATATATTGAATTCGGGACTCAATCCAGCTGAATATATTATTAAATGGTACAGAAACAATACCTTAATTAGTGGAGCTGATGGTGCTACTTTAGAAGTAACTCAAAGCGGAGAGTATAAAATAGAGGCAACACCTATAAACAGCTCTTGTCCTTTAACAGATACAATAAAGATAGAATTCTATTCTGAGATAGAAATAGTTAACCCTAAAAATATAGAAATCTGTGTTTTCAATGAACTTATACCTATAGTTGATCTTACAATAAACGAAAATGAAATGCTGTCTTTGATACCGGATCTTTCTGATATAGAAGTTACTTATTATGAAACAGAAACAGCGGCAGAACTCGAAGAAGAAGTCATAACCGATCCTGAAAACTACCTTGCTTCAGCATTGCCAAAAGAAATCTTTGTTCGTATTGACGATAACAAAACCGGTTGTCACCGTATAGTGTCCTTTAAATTGGTCAAAAAGGAAGTTGTAGAACTTAAAAAGCCGGAAAAAATAGTGGTATGTGTATATGATGGAGTTCCGGTTTCCTTAGACCTTACAAGTGTAAGACCAGGTATTGTGAGTCAGTTGACAAATCCGAATGTAATACTATATTATTATAAAACATACGAAAATGCTATTAATGGAATCGGAGCTATAGCTTCTCCTCAAAATTATCAGCCAGATACTTTGCCAACAACAATTTATATCCGTTTTACAGATACAGCTACGGGTTGTGAGTTAATGACTTCAGTTGAAATTGTGGCATCAGCTGAAATCCTACCGGTTAAAGTAGAGGATATTATCAGTTGTACCAAATATATATTGCCAAAAGCACCCCAAGGTTATTTTTACAGTACGGAAGAGTTTGGTAAAGGAGAATTGATAAAAAGTGGTACCGTTTATGGTCCGGGTTATTATGTAGTCTATCTCAATGTACAAAATGTAAATAACTGTGTATTTAGCAGCAGTTATACGATAGAAGTAATAGATTGTTCCATCCCAAAAGGAATTTCTCCGAATGGTGATGGTCTTAATGATACGTTTGATTTAACAAATTACCATCCGTTAGAAGTGCTGATATATAACAGAGAAGGAATGGAAGTGTATGCTTACGGACCGGGTTACAGTAATCAGTGGTATGGTCAGAACAAACAGGGTAAACCGCTACCAGATGGTACTTATTTTTACAAGATTGTTACTGATAATGAGTTGTTTACAGGTTATGTGCAATTGGTACGTGAAATAAAATAATTAATTATTTAAAAAAAGAAAAAGTTCTGAAATATTTCAGAATTTTTTTCTTTTAAAATTTAACTTTTTGATTTTTATATTAGTTGTCAGGAGTATCCAATTTAATTTTAAATTTGTATTCAAATATATTTAAAAACAAAATATACAGTAAGTCTACCCATCTGTGTATTCACTTCCCGTACTGATTAAAAGGCCATTCTTTAATGCTGAGTAACGGGTATATAAGCTAACAGCCAATCCTCTTTTTATTTTTTTTCCGTGTTTATTATATGCCAATCATTATTGTAGATATTATTTATTGTAATGATGAATTTTAGTAAATAAAAACTACTCTTCTATTAACTCATTATAGTGGGAAAGAGTTAGTGATGAAAAAACTGTATCTAAACATACAGAATGAGATCAGATGTTCTATAAAACCTCTGATACAGATTTACAAACAAAATTATAAAGGATTCTATTGACACAATGTTTTTAAAAAAGTTTACTCATGAAAAAAAGCATATTTCTTTTTTTACTTTATACATTTTCCGTTTTTGCTTTCATTTCAGATGGAAACAGAGAGCTAATTAGTAAAAGTAAAATTATCAGAGACGTTTCAGGGTCTGATAAAGTTCAGCAAAATACTGCACTGTATTTTGCCAGCCCGATTTATACAGAAGATTTTGAAGGAATACATAATTGGGTTTTTGTAAATGGTACACAGACCAACAAATGGTTTGTGGGTACAGCGGTAAATAATGGAGGGGCAAAGTCTCTCTATATTTCTGACAACAATGGAGTGAGTAATCAATATGATATTACCGGTCCAAGTATAGCATATGCTTATACCGATATTTCTATTCCTGTTACTACTACTGATGTAGAGTTTTCATTTGATTGGAGAAGTATAGGGGTTGATTGGCAGGATGTTGCCAGAGTTTGGATTGTTCCTACAAGCTTCATTCCTACACCCGGAGCTCAAATCTTTCCGGGAGTAGGCATAACACAAATTGTGGGAAATTTAAATGGACACTCAACATGGATTAATTATAGTACAATATTAGATTTTACTGCTTTTGCAGGTCAAAGCATACGATTGGTATTCCAATGGCGCAATGAAGGTTGGTCAGGAGTACAACCTCCCATAGCTATTGATAATGTTGTATTGAAAACAGTAAACTGTTTAAGACCATTAAATGTACAGATACAGAATATAGCAGCTACAACAGTACAAATCTCATGGACACCGCCGGTTATGACTAATATAGCCTCTTATGATTATTACATCGGTGAAACAAACACTATTTTAAGTACAACCATTCCTACCGGAAATGTAACCGCTGCTGCAGTAGAACTGGAAGACCTCACACCAGCCACCCAATATTATTTCTGGGTACGCAGCAATTGTGGTAGTGTGGATGGAACAAGTTTATGGGCCGGACCTTTCACATTTTTTACTCATTGTACAGCCATTAATCTACCTTATACAGAAACGTTTAATTCTGATTCAACAACAGCAAATTGCTGGTCTGTCATCAACAACAATAATGATGATATACAGTGGGTTACAAATGCTGTCTGGGGAGCTTTTGAAGGAGATCAATTTGCTCATATGTCTATTGTTAACTGGAATACAGCGCCTAATGATGATTATTTAGTGAGTCCGATATTTAATTTTAACGGACAATACCGATTAAAGTACCATTATAAGATGGGTTTAGGCGAACTGCCTCAGAAATTTAGTGTAAAGATGTCACAAAATGGAGGTACCGGTGTGGCTGACTTTACAGAAACGATACTTGCAGAGCAGGGATATAGCAATACGGAATATATAGAAAAAACAGTATATCTACCGGCTTTTACAGGTCAGGGAGCTATTGCCTGGTATGTCGGCAATAGTAATAACCGACAAATATATATAGATAAAGTAGTTATCGAACCTGTTCCGCTATGTCCGGAACCTTATGAGTTAGTAAGCACGCAAGTTACTGATCAATCATTGAGCATTTCATGGCAGCAATATGGAACGGTAGCTTCATGGGAAGTTATCATACTGCCTCACGGACAAAGTATTCCTGCTGATCTGAGTACCATTACAGTCTATCCGACTAATACGCCTTCAATTACAATAAGTGATTTAGAAGATACTACGTCCTACGATGTATATGTAAGGGCAATATGTAACCTTATACAAAAAAGTGACTGGTCTACTGTTTTAGAAGTTACTACTGCACCTCCTAATGATGAATGTAATAACGCAATAGTCATACCTGTAAATTCGGGACCTGAGTGTATTGAAAGTGTCCAAGGTACAATAAAAGCAGCGACCCCTTCAAATATAGGTGAGGTATGTGAAGGTAATCCTTATAACGATGTATGGTATGAATTCATAGCTGTCTCTACTAAACATTCTGTAAAACTCGAAGCCGGATTTGCAACTACTTATATTGCAGTATATAAACAAGGTATTTGTGAAGGGCAAAATTTGATACCTGTTGCATGCGCTCAGACTGATGTATTAAGTCTGGAAGGACTTACTGTTGGAAATACATATAAGGTACGGGTTTATACTTCTGAAGTAAATACTGATACAACCTTTAATATATGCGTGATTACGCTTCTCAATCCAGTTTTGGTAAGTGAAACACAATATACAGTGCCTCAGCTGGTAACCGAATTGTTAATTGATAATCCATGCGCTAACGTTTCAAACATTACCTGGAGTACAGGATCAAATTTTGGCGATGTAAATGGTATTGGTTATTTTTATAAAAATAATTCGAGCTTTTCATTTGAGGATGGTGTTCTTCTTTCTACGGGAGATGTACAGCTGGCAAAGGGACCCGGAGGAGGTAATCCTGCGTCAGGTTTAAATATTTGGGGTGGTGATGCCCAATTAACGACTTATATCAATAATTATCTGAATCAACCTGATCAGATTTATAGGAATGCGTCAGTCTTAGAGTTCGACTTTGTGGCAGTTACTGATGTTATGAAGTTTAATTTTATATTTGCGTCAAATGAATATGGATTTTATCAGTGTCGTTATTCTGATGTTTTTGCATTCTTTTTAACCAATACTACTACCGGAGTTATAACCAATTTAGCGATTGTGCCGAATACAAGTGATCCTATTTCGGTGGTGACTATTAGAAAAGGAATTTATTCTCCTCTTAATCCAATTACCCAAGAAGCGGCATGTGACGATGCCAATCCGGAATATTTTGATGCATATTATAACTTGAACGGAGGTCTTAATCCTTTATTGTCTCCGATAAACTTTAGAGGTCTTACAGTGCCAATGGTAGCACAAAGTCAAGTTGTTCCGGGAACAACCTATCATATAAAATTGGTGATTCAGGATCGGCAAGATATAAGTATGGATTCTGCAGTATTTATAGAAGGAGGCAGTTTTTATTTAGGTGATGTTGAATTAGGAGAAGACCTATTAGTTGAAAGTGGTAATGCTTTGTGTTCCGGAGATTCTTATGTAATTGATTCAGAATTGAATCCTGAAGAGTATACTATTCAATGGTATAAAGATAATGTGTTGATCAGTGGTGCTAACGGAACTACTTTAGAAGTAACCGAAAACGGGGAATACAAAATAGAGGCTTTAATGGAAGGTGCTACCTGTCCCTTAACAGATACTATAAAGGTAGAAATCTATCCGGAGATCGAAGTTATCTCTCCTAAAAATATAGAAATCTGTGTTTTCAATGAACTTATACCTATATTTGATCTTACAATAAATGAGAATGAAATGCTGTCTTTGATACAGAATCTTTCTGATATAGAAGTAACTTATTATGAAACAGAAACAGCGGCAGAACTCGAAGAAGAAGTCATAACAGACCCTGAAAACTATCTGACTTCAACATTACCGAAAGAAATTTTTGTTCGTATTGACAATACTAAAACAGGTTGTCATCGAATTCTGTCTTTTAATCTGATAACAAAAAAGGCTGTAGTTCTGACCCCGCCCGAAAACATAGAAGGTTGTGTATATGATGGAGTTCCGGTTTCCTTAGATATTACAGCTGTAAGACCTGGCATTGTGAGTCAGTTGACAAATCCGAATGTAATACTATACTATTATGAAACATACGAAAATGCTATTAATGGAATTGGAGCTATAACTTCACCGCAAAATTATCAGCCAGATACTTTGCCAACAACAATTTATATCCGTTTTACAGATACAGCTACGGGTTGTGAGTTAATGACCTCAGTTGAACTTGTGGCATCAGCTGAAATCATACCGGTTAAAGTAGAGGATATTATCAGTTGTACCAAATATATATTGCCAAAAGCGCCACAAGGTCATTTTTACAGTACGGAAGAATTTGGTAAAGGAGAACTGATAAAAAGCGGTACCGTTTATGGTCCTGGTCATTATGTAGTCTATCTCAATGTACAAAATGTAAATAACTGTGTGTTTAGCAGCAGTTATACGATAGAAGTAATAGATTGTTCCATCCCAAAAGGAATTTCTCCGAATGGTGATGGTCTTAATGATTCATTTGATCTTACATATTACCATCCATTAGAAGTGCTGATATATAACAGAGAAGGAACGGAAGTATATGCTTACGGACCGGGTTACAGTAATCAGTGGTATGGTCAGAACAAACAGGGTAAACCGCTACCGGAAGGTACTTATTTTTATAAGATCGTTACTGATACTGAAATGTTTACAGGTTATGTGCAATTGATACGTGAAATAAAATAATAAATTAATGAATTTTTAAATAAAAAGGTTTTTTTGTTGGGTTGTTAACTAAATGTTAACTAAATATTTTTATATTTGTTAGTCAACCAAATTTTACGATACAAATATGAAAAAAATTACCTTATTGTTTTTATTTATTGCACTTTCATCTTTTGCGTTTGTACCTAAGCTTATTCGTTTGATAAATGAAGAAAGGTCACATTTAGAAACAGAAAAAATAGCTCAGCAGATCGTAAGTGAAAACATGTATGATATACTTGCAGTAAATGACATTTACACAGAAGATTTTGAAGGAACTCATGGATGGGAATTTTTAAACGGAACACAAACGAATAAATGGTCTGTTGGAACAGCAGTGAACAACGGAGGAACAAAATCTTTATACATTTCAGATAATAATGGGGTGTCTAATAATTACAACGTAAGTGCGGCATCAGTAACTCAGGCTTTTAAGCTTATTACATTACCTTCAAATACAGTAGATGTGGAAATTCAATTTGATTGGCGCTCTGTAGGAGAAACTGGCCTCTATGATTATTTCAGAGTTTGGGTAGTGCCAGAAGCTTATGTACCTACTCCGGGAACACAAATCACTAATGGTGGAGGAAGAGTACGTGTTGGAGGAGATTTCTATCAGGGTTCCGTTTTTACAACCAATAGCAGTATTGTTAATCTATCAGCTCTTGCTGGGCAAAATATAAAATTAGTTTTTGAATGGCGTAATGATGGCATATTAGGAACACAACCGCCTGCAGCAATAGACAATATTTTGGTAAAACGTGTGGTTTGTTCAGCTCCGACAGGTATTACAGTAAGTGGCCAGACAACAGATAGCGCCGTTCTCTCCTGGACAGCACTAACAGGTTCTTCTGTAACCGGATATGATTACTATATAAGCCCCGTAAATACAGTAACTCCTGGTACAACACCTACCGGAAATACAACAAATACTACTGTGACAGTAGGAAACTTGGCACAGGCTGTAACCTATTACTTTTGGGTGCGTACCAATTGTGGAGCTGTTGATGGAACAAGTGTATGGCAGGGACCTATGGCAGTAAATGCACTGATATCTAATGATAATTGTCCGGATGCAATTACAGTTCCGGTAAATGATGGAATTGAATGTGTAGAGACTGTACCGGGAACAGTAATAGCAGCAACCCCTTCGGCTACCGGAACAGTATGTGCTGGAACTCCTGCGAATGATGTATGGTTTGAGTTTACTGCTGAAGCACCTACCCATATGATAAGATTGCTAAACATGTCCATAACGTATGCTACAACTTATATTGTAGTGTATCAGGGGGAAGATTGTACTACAGCTATGGCAAATATAGGATGTGTTACAGGACAGGCATTAACATTGAATAATTTGGTGATCGGACAGATTTACAAAATAAGAATTTATACATCATCTTTTTATAATACACTAAATTTTGATGTCTGTGTAACAACTCCGACTCCACCAATAAAAGTTGATGATACTCAGCATACAGTACCTGAGTTAGTGACGGATGTTTTGATAGACAATGATTGTGCAAATATTTCAAATATTACATGGAGTACAGGAACCAATTTCGGAACCGTTAACGGAATCGGATACTTTGAACAAAATGGTTCTTCTTTTCCTTTTGGTGATGGAATTATATTATCTACAGGTAATTTTGCATCAGCACCGGGACCAAAAGGATTAGGTGTGCAGGGTGCCGGAGGATCTGCATGGGGAGGAGATACTGATTTAACAAATGTATTGACACAACAGGGGATTACAGGTCCACTTTTAAATGCTACAAAATTAGAATTTGATTTCGTAGCGATAACCAATCAAATCAGTTTCAACTTTATATTTGCTTCTGAAGAGTATGGAACGTATCAGTGTAATTATTCTGATGCATTTGCCTTCCTGTTAACAGATTTGGCAACCAATACGACAACCAATTTAGCGGTTGTTCCAAATACCAATATACCTGTTTCAGTTACCACTATCAGAAATAATGCTTATAATGGAGGATGTGCCTCTGTAAATCCGGAATATTTTGCAGAGTACTATAACGGAACGAATTCTGCTTCGATGAATGCACCGATTAACTTTAGAGGATATACGGTGCCTTTAATTGCACAATCACAGGTTGTTCCTGGGCAAACCTATCATATAAAGCTCGTAATTGCTGATTTTGGAGGATCAGGTTTTCCGGATTCCTCTTACGATTCAGCTGTTTTTCTTGAAGGGGGTAGTTTTGATTTAGGAAGTGTAAATATAGGAGATAACCGATTAATTGATGAAGGAACAGCTCTGTGTTATGGAGAAAGTGTTCTGCTCGATTCACAGCTTAATCCAGATAATTATACAATTGAATGGTTTAAAAACGGGGTTTTAATCCCTGGAGCAAACGGAACTATTTTAGAAGTAAACGAATCGGGTGAATACAAAATTGAGGCTACATTTATAGGAAGTACCTGTGCTATTAACGATTCTATTATTATAGAAATTTATCCTGAATTAACAGTAACTGTTCCGGATAATATTGAGATTTGTATCTTCAGAAATCAGATTCCACCGGTAGATCTGACCATCAATGAAGACCAGCTCCTTTCTCAATTCGGAGATACCAGTCAACTTATTGTAGGCTATTACGAAAATATGGAAGATGCTGAAGATGTTGAAGAGCAAATCGTTTCTCCGGAAAACTATCAGCCAATACAGTTGCCACAGCAAATCTTTGTAAGGGTAGAAGATGATTTAGGATGTTATAAAATAGTTTCTTTCAGAATCATAAGAAAACCAATCATCGATCTGAAAAAACCGGATGATATTATCACCTGTGTGTATCATGAAGTTGCGTCAATTGTGGACCTTACAAGTATAGAAGCGGCTATAATAAGTGACATTAATAATAATAATGTAACCATCACATATTATGAATCGGAAAGTGAGGCTATAAATGAAGTATCTCCGATTTCGGGTGCAACTGCTTATCAGCCCTACAATTTGCCGCAAACAATCTATATTAGTCTTATAGATAACGAAACAGGTTGTCAGTCGGTTAGTTCATTTCAAATTATAGCATCCGAAGAATTAATGCCTTTTGAAGCTGATGATATTGTAAGTTGTACCAATTATGTATTACCACAACTACCGCAGGGACAGTTTTACTCTTCTGAAGAATTTGGAAAAGGAGAACTTTATGAAAGTGGAAAAATATTCTCTTTAGGAAAGTATACTGTTTTCATAAACATTAAAAATGAAGACAATTGCGTATTCAGCAGCAGTTACTCTGTTGAAGTGATTAACTGTTCTGTTCCCAAAGGAATTTCGCCTAACGGAGATGGTCTAAATGATTTCTTTGATCTTACGTATTACCATCCGTTAGCAGTCACTATCTATAACAGAGATGGTAGAGAAGTATATTCTTATGGTGTTGGATATACTAATCAATGGTACGGACAAAGCAAAAATGGAAAGGAATTACCAGATGGAACTTATTACTATAAAATAACAACCTCTACTGAAATATTGACCGGTTATGTTCAGATTGCCAGAGAAATAAAGTAATATAAAATAACCTGTACCATAATTTACTGTGAGCTGTTTTGCAGATTGTTGTCTGTAATAACCAACGAACAAAGCTAAAATGACGTAAAAAGAACCTGTTTTTTATTGAGGATATTTCTTTTTTTGTTAAAAATTTGACTTTTGTTAAAAAAAAAATAAATTTGATTATATTTGATTTTCCTAAAGAAAATGCAGGATTATAAAGTTTAAAATTATGAATCAAAAAGAATTGAGTACTAAACTATTGTTAACATTAAAAATCGATATATGAAAAAAATTTTAGTATCTGTCTTACTAGGGTTTTTATGTAGTAATGAAATATTTGCACAACAAGATCCACATTATACACAGTATATGTATAATCAAAGTGTTTTCAATCCTGCTTACGCCGGTTCAAAAGAGAGCCTTTCTTTAGGAGTTTTGCACCGCCAGCAATGGGTTGGTTTAGATGGGGCTCCAAAGACAACTACTATTTTTGGACATAGCAAAGTCGGCAAAAGTGTGGGAGTCGGTATCTCTGCTATATCAGATGAAATCGGACCAATAACAGAAAATAAAATCTATGCAGACGTTTCCTATACGCTGGATCTGGGAGGAAAGCATCGTTTGGCATTAGGGGTTAAAGGTGGTGTAACCTTGCAAAATATCGGATACTTTAGTGATATTAATCCGGGAGTTCCTGATCCGAATGATCCTGCTTTTGCTTCCGATGAAAACAATTCTCTTTTCAACGTTGGAGCCGGAGCATTCTATTATACAGATAAGTATTATATAGGATTAAGTGTTCCGAACTTCTTACAGAATACATATGTCGAAAAAAATAACAGAAAATTCGGTAGTGATGTAATGCACATGTTCTTAACAGGTGGATATGTTTTCGATCTTAATGAAGAATGGAAACTAAAACCTTCTACCATGCTTAAAATGGCAATGAACTCGCCGGTATCAGTAGATGCTTCAGTAAATGCAATGTGGAATAACAAGTTGGAATTTGGTGCTACCTATAGATTAGAAGACTCATTTGGAGCAATGATCAATTATGCTGTTTTACCAAACCTTCGTATTGGATATGCATATGATCACATTGTTTCGGATTTGAAAGTAGCAGGAACCGCTTCTCATGAAGTAATTGTATTATTTGATATTTACTTTAAGAAAAGAGTGTCCAGTTCACCTCGTTATTTCTAATCATTTAGATAAAAATTATGAAGAAAATATACTTGAGTTTAATGCTTATGGGGTGTGTAATAACAGGATTTGCACAAAATACTCCAGAAGAACGTTTAAAATTAGCAGACGAATTATTCAGCAGATATCAGTTTATGGATGCTGCTGAACAATACAAAAAATTAACAAGAGGAGACAAAACCGATAACTACATAAACATTCAATTAGCAGAATCCTATTACAATATCTTTAATACAGTTGAAGCTGCTAAATGGTATGCAAAAGCGTTAGAAGTAAACCCTGGGCTTGATGCAGAAATTCATTATAAGTATGCACAGATGCTAAAAGCGAGCGGAAGATACGAGGCATCAAATGCAGCAATGAAAAAATTTGCTAACTTGAAACCGGATGATTTACGTTCTATAAAATTTTTACAAAATCCGGATTATATACCAAAGTTGAGAGAGCAGGAAGCTTTATTTACATTTGAAGATAGTGGGATGAATGATCCTAAGTATTCTGATTTTGCGGGAATTCTTACACAAGACAATACTTTTTATTTTACATCATCAAGATCGGGTAAGAAAAAAACATACGGATGGAATAATCAACCTTATTTAGACATCTATTCGGCTCCTTATGACCTTGAAGAAGGTAAATTTAAAGAGATCACACCGGTAAGTGAATTGAACTCGAAGTTACACGATGGACCGGTAACCATTACTGCAGACGGACAAACTATGTATTTCTCAACAGAGAGTTTCAGAAACAGAAAGTATGCTGTAGATAAAAAGAAACGTCTGAAATTAGGAAAGGTAAGTGTTTTTAGAGCAACATTTAATGGAAAGAAATGGGGTAAATTAGAGCCGGTACCTTTCAACGGAGCAGATTATATGGTAAGTAATCCAAGTGTTACACCAGATGGGAAAACATTGTATTTTGCTTCCGATATGCCAGGAACTCTTGGAGGAATGGATATTTGGAAAGTATCTATTAATGAAGACGGTAGTTACGGTGAGCCTGTAAACATGGGTGAAAAAGTTAATACCGAAGGACGCGAATCATTTCCTTTTATCGCAGATAATAACAAATTATACTTTGCTTCTGATGCCCGACAAGGTTTTGGAGGATTAGACGTATACTCAATCGATTTAGAAGTTCCGGGTTCAGTAGCCATGAATGTGGGAGATCCTATAAATACGGCTAAAGATGATTTTGCATTGTCTTTCTATACTGATAAAAATATAGGATTTATCTCTACAAACCGTGTGGGAAGAGATGATATATACAAAGTGCATCCTGTATGTTTAACAGAATTCCTTATCACTGTAAAAGATGAAAAAACAGGAGAAATCTTAAAAGATGCACAGGTAAGTATTTTAGATCAGGATAAAAACATCATTGAAACAAAATATTCAGACGCTTATGGTTTAGTTAGATATGATGTAGATTGTGGGAGAAATTACTCTTTGCAGGTATCAAGAAAAGATTATGACAGTAAAAATGTTCCATTGCAAAAAACTAAAAATGGAAAAGCGCCTGTTGAGGTACAATTACGTCCGATCGAATTATTAATTATTGATGAAAAAATAGTATTGGGAGATATCTATTTTGAGTTTGATAAATCTCATATTACACAACAGGGAGCTTTCGAATTAAACAAACTTGTTCAGATTTTAGAAAGAAATCCTAACATGAAAATTAAAATAGAAGCACATACTGATAATAAAGGAAGCGACGCTTATAACCTGAGACTTTCTGATCAAAGAGCAAAAACTACGTTACAGTATATTGTATCAAAAGGAATTGCATCTAACAGATTACAGGCACAGGGTTACGGAGAAAGTCAGCCGAAAGTTGATTGCGGTGAAAACTGTACACCTGAGCAGGATGCGATCAACAGAAGATCAGAATTCATCATCACACAGAAATAAAATTCTGTTACAATAAATTTTTAAAATGACCCGTAAGGGTCATTTTTTTTGTTAAAAGAATGAGGCTTTTCTATTTTGGCACAGTCCTTGAAATAAGCATGGTAAATAAAATAAACAATTAAATAATCCGTCATGAAAACATATAAAATCATATTCGCTTTTTTCTTGTTGCTTGGCACGCAGTTCGTTACAGCACAAAGAAATTCTACTGCAACAGTAGTGGCGAAAAATTACGATATATCTGACAATCTTGATCTTCAGGCAGTAGCATCTGTTTTTGGTGATGCAAGAGATTTGGAAGATTTTGAAAAAAAACTGAACGACCCTTCATTACAATTATCTAACCTTGATTTAAACGGTGATAATTATGTTGACTATCTTAGAGTAATAGAAGTGGCAGAAGGAGATAACAGAGTAATTGTTATTCAGGCAGTATTAGGTCAGGATACCTTTCAGGATGTAGCAACGATTGAAATAGAAAAACAACGTTCCAATACAGTAAATGTTCAGATTGTTGGTAATCCATATATTTATGGTCCTAACTATATCTACGAGCCTTATTATTACAGAACGCCTATATTCTTTGATTATTTTTGGCTTGCAAGTTACAGACCATACTATTCTCCTTGGTACTGGGGATATTACCCAACCTATTACAGCTATTGGGCGCCAATGCCTGTATTCAGATATCATAGACATGTATATCCTCATATTAACACAAGAAACAGATATGTATATACAGACAACAGAAGAATTTCAAGAGCAGATAGAATGTATTCAGGGGTAAGCAGAAATGCTTATGAAAGAAGCAACCCGGGAAGATCATTTACAAATAGAAATGCTAATGTAACCAACCGATATGCTTTAGATCAATCTCGCGGAAGTGCAGGTTCAAGAAATAATGCATCAAGAGAAAATTCCAGAAATTCAGTTTCCGGATCAACGATCAATAACAGAGGAAGTATAAATACCTCTTCAAGAGGGACTGATTTTTCTACGTCAAGAAGCAGTTCAAATGTAAGAAATAGTGGAGCAACAGTACGTTCAGACTTTAATGCAAACGGTGGAAGAAGCAATTCTTCAAGAGTAAATCTACGATCAGAAAATTCCTCTACTATCAACCGTTCCAGCAGTACTTTACGATCAAGTGCTCCAATAAACAGTTCACGATCAAGTGCGCCGGTAAACAGTTCACGTATTGAAAGATCAACGCCATCGCGATCATTTGACAGCAGCAGTTCGAGAAGTTCAAACAGTTCTTTCTCAAGACCTTCTAACTCCGGAGGATCTTTCTCCAGAAGTTCAGGGGCTACTATGTCAAGAGGATCAAGCGGTATGAGCACTGGCGGAGGTTCTTCAAGAAGCGGTGGCGGTGGCGGAAGAAGCTCCAGATAAATATGAATTCTTTTCGTTAATTATTAATTATAAAAAAAGACTGTTTTAACCTAAAAACAGTCTTTTTTAATGTGTATATATTTCAGATAATATATCAAGAGAAAGAGGCTGCCTGAACCCGACTGTGTGAAGTTCAAAATACCGTAATAGCATTCGTATTAATAGTCTCCTCTCATTTCCGCTAAAAACAGGAATATCAGAAACGTAATTGTGAGTCAGAAGTTTCTTGAATAAAAAGGACTCATCTTCATTAAAACAGAGATGTTCCGGAGTAAACGTAAATTTTCCTTCAATAGGATTAAAATAAGTGCCTCTCATATCTTCCGTGTTGGGATAAAAACCAAGAAATTTTGTAATTCCCATCATGGAAAAAAGATGAAAATCTGCAAAATAAGGATGGGTGTCAAACCAAATCAAAGATTCTTCAAGAAAATAAAATAAGGAAGAATTCTCTTTTTCCTCCTTAAGGACAATACTGTATAACTCTGCTAAAAAAATAAAAACAGTACTTTTACTGAAATCATTGTTGATATTCTGATAGGGATGCAGCAGACTCAGATTGGAAATGTATTCTAAATTACCTTTGTTTTTATGTGTGGCGTTAATTTCTAATAAGGTAAGAGGCTGGAAATAAGCTACATTCAGAGTGTTCTTGTTTTTGGAAAAAGCATTCTTAATAAAGTAAGATGTGATACCAAAAGCTTCGGTAAAACATCTTACAATCAAGCTCTTTTCCTGATAGCGCACTGTGTGTAAAACAATGGCTTTTGTTTTAAAATGCATTATCGGATAATCATAAGTTTTTTAGTTGTCTTTTCAGATCCGTCTTCTGATGAAACAAAAATCATATAAACTCCTGAAGCTACTTTTCTCCCGTTAAAATTAAAGGTATTCCATAAAGCCGTTCCGCCATCTGAAGTAGTTTCATATACAAGGTTTCCGGAAACATCCGTAATCTTTATATTAGATTTTACCTTTAATCCTGATATTTTAACTTCTCCTGTGAAATCAGGACGGACCGGGTTTGGATACACATAAACATCATCTAAATTATCGGTAGGTGAAGTAGCGTAGTTTTTATAAGACACCATACCCTTGTCGCTTACAAAGAAAACTTCTCCGGTAGTATCATTGATTTCAATATCCATTATGTTATTTGAAGGTAGAGGAGAGTTAGATGTATCAAAGCGGTAAATTGTTTTCTGACCGTCTCCTGAAACTAAAAATACTCCGGCATCGGCTACAGAAACCCATTTGTTATTAGATCCGTCTACCTTGATTTTCAAAATGGTCTGCTGATAAAACAACTCCTGTGCTTTTCCGTCATCCATAATAATAATAGAAGAAGGAGTCAGGTTGCTGGCAGTGAGGAACTGATCAGTGGAGGCAAGAACGCGAAGACCAGCTCCTGTACCAATCCACAACTGATTGTTATTGTCCAGAGCGACTGAATATACCGCAGGACTTGGCAGATTGCTGTTACGGTCTATTTTTACAATCTTATTATTTCTGGTCTCGTTAAAGGCGATAACACCACTGTAAGAGGTTCCCATCCATTTTGTATTGTTTTTGTCAATAACGGGTACGGTAAAGTTGTCCAATTGCTGAGAGTTGCTTAAGTAACCTCTTAGGTCATAAGATTTCCATTGATTATTTTTATTAAATGACTTCAGATGTTTAGTTGGTCTTCCAGCATTCGTCAGCCATGCAGTACCTTGTCGGTCAAAAACGGGGCCGTTTATACGAACAGAGTTTACATCCGGAGCATATTGTTCCAAGCCATCTGATCCGGTATTATTTTGGTTATAATGGATAAATTCGCTGTTGGCAATATCGCTATTGTTTAAATTGATTTCTAAAAGTCCTGAATTAAAAGAACTCACGTATATTTTATTATTATTGGTTGGATGAAAGCTCAAATGGCTTGTTGATTCAAGTGGAGCAATCTTGTCATAAGGAATCAGTTGCCACTCACCGTTTTCTTTTTGTCTGCTGATACCATATTTTGAGAGATCAGGATTATAGGGATTATATTCTAATGTATATCCTCCGAAGATAGCCCATAAATCTTTTGTTTTTTCATTGTAAAACGCTCTGAAGACATTGTTGCTCAAAGGTCCTTTTGGAGAAATATAGATAGGAGAATCTGCATTGGAAACCGCAATTTTAAATGCTCCGTCCATAGAGGTTCCGGCATATAATTGACCGTTTTTCAAAAGAGAAGCATTATAATCCTTTGCATTTGCTGACGTTCCATAGGTAAAAACGGTGTTAAAATTTTGATCATAACTAAGGGAGTTATAAGTAGAAGTAGCTGTTAGATTATTTTTGAATACCGACAAACGGATAAAATTTTCAAACACTTGTCCGAAAGATACTGTTTCGGTCGCATTAATTCTGTGAATGCTAAGATCTTCTTTTACGCCTACAAGCTGATCCTGAAAATTAATAATATCCAGCCAGTTTTCCGTATTATAAAGCGTCCAGTTGGTATAATCAATCAAATTAGTATTTAAAGAAGCAGACTTGATGCCGACACCTTCGATATTAGCGTAAATTCGGTTGCCTATAACTGCAACACTTGTTACTTTTACAGAAGCACCGTTATCTCCTATATAATAAGAATCACCAAAATTATTGTCATTTAGCCGGATTGCCGTAATTCCATACCCGGTTGCCAAATAGGCATACCCGGCTGCTATAGCAATATTGTTAATCTGTTTTTCAGCTCCTGATAACGATTGCTTGTTATAGATATCGTTCAGATTTGAAATAGTACCGGTTGCTTCATCTACAATGACAATTCTGCCTGATAAGCTGGTTGCAACAAGCTTTTTATAAGTTTCACTATAGATAAGATTGGTAATGTCGTTGAGTTGAAATCCGTTAATGGTGTTATATATATCTTTTTCTGAAACATTTTCGTTTACAGAAAAGAGAGCATTTTCCGTAGCAAAATAGGTTTTTGATTCTGAGGCAGAAATAGCTCTTATCGTATTGTACGAAAAATATCCTTTCCAGGCCTCATTCTGTGCGAACAAAACAGTTGAAAAGAATAACAGGAATAAGGAATAAGAAAATTTCATATCTATTTTTATGTTAGACAAATATAGGTAGATAACGTAAATAATCGAATATTTATTCAAAATAATAAAAATCTTTTGAACATTTTGAGTATAAATTGTGGATAACATTTTGGAGGTTTTTTTATGAATGGAAAGATTAATAAGTATCTTTAAAAATCTTTTAGAGGGAAATATAACAGTTTTTAAATGCTTGTTTATGAGTGTTTTTCATATTTATCTTTCCAATATTGCCGTTATTCTTCAGCAGCAATAAGCCTTGTGAAGAGATTCGGCAGTTCTTTAGAGGAATTCAAAAATAAGACAGTATTACCATTAACAAAATAAAAGCTTTCGATATGAGTATTTTTGACAAACGTATAAATTACAAACCATTTGAATATCCTGAAATTTTGGATTTTACAAATGCTATTAATAAATCTTTTTGGGTGCATTCTGAGGTAGATTTTACTGCAGATATTCAGGATTTTCATTCGCATCTTACCTTAAATGAACGTGAGATTGTAAAAAGAAGTTTGTTGGCAATTGCTCAGATTGAGGTAAACGTGAAATCATTCTGGGGTAATTTATACAACCATTTGCCAAAACCGGAATTCAATGGTTTGGGAAGTACTTTTGCGGAATGTGAGTTTCGTCACTCAGAAGCGTATTCCCGTTTGTTAGAAGTATTGGGATATAACAATGAGTTTGAGAAAGTAGTAGAAATTCCTGTGATCAATAAGAGAATCCAGTATCTTTCAAACGCTTTACAACATTCCAAGGCTGATGATAAGAAAAACTATATGCAATCCTTGATTTTATTCACGATTCTTATTGAAAATGTTTCTTTGTTCAGTCAGTTCGCCATCATATTGTCATTTACACGTTTCAAAGGAGCAATGAAAAACGTAAGCAATATCATTGCATGGACTTCAGTAGATGAACAGATTCACGCTAACGCAGGGATCTATATCATCAACAAAATCAAAGAAGAATTTCCTGCTTATTTTGATGAAGCAACTGTAGAAGAAATTAATGAAATTGTAAAACATTCCATAAACATTGAAAGCGAAATACTCGACTGGATTTTTGAAAATGGAGGTTTAGATACCATCTCAAAAGAAAATCTGATCAACTTTATGAAATATCGTTTGGATACTTCATTACAACAAATCGGATTGAAAAAAATATACAATGTAAGCGAGCATGATTACAGTCCTATGGTTTGGTTTGAAGAAGAAATCTTTGCAAACAGTTTGGACGATTTCTTTGCAAAAAGACCGGTAGATTATACAAAACATGACAAAAGTATTACAGCAGACGATTTATTTTAATTAGCTATGGAAACCACAGAAAGATTATGGTGGCTCAATGAAGAAAGTGAGCAAATTTTAAATAGAGGATATTTATTAAAAGGAGAGACGACTCAAAAAGCAATTGAGCGTATCGCAACTGCTGCTGCTCAACGTTTATATAAACCGGAGTTAGCGGAAGCCTTTATTGAAATGATAGAAAAGGGATGGATGAGTTTGAGTTCTCCTATCTGGGCTAATATGGGTACAGAAAGAGGATTGCCAATCTCTTGTTTCAATGTATATGTACCAGATAATATTGAAAGTATTACGCATAAACTTGGAGAAGTAATCATGCAAACCAAGATCGGAGGTGGTACTTCGGGTTATTTTGGAGAGTTAAGAGAGCGTGGTAGTGCTGTAACCGATAACGGAAAGAGTAGTGGAGCGGTAAGCTTTATGAAATTGTTTGATACGGCAATGGATACCATTTCACAGGGAGGTGTACGTAGAGGAGCATTTGCTACTTACCTGGATATAGACCATCAGGATATTAAAGAATTTTTACAGATCAAAGACATCGGAAACCCGATCCAAAACTTATTTTACGGTGTTTGTATCCCGGATTACTGGATGCAGGATATGATTGAAGGAGATCGTGAGAAGAGAGAAGTCTGGGCAAGAGTTTTAGAAAGTCGTCAGCAAAAAGGATTGCCTTATTTATTTTTTACCGACAACGTCAACAGAAACAAACCGGAAGTATATATTGACAAAGAAATGAAGGTTTCTTCAAGTAACCTTTGTTCAGAAATAGCACTGCCTTCATCAGAAGACGAATCGTTTGTTTGTTGTTTGTCTTCTATGAATTTAGAACTCTATGACGAATGGAAAGATACGGAGGCCGTAAAACTGGCAACCTATTTCCTGGATGCGGTAATGTCTGAATTCATTGCAAAAACGGAAGGGAATTATTATCTGGCATCTGCCAACAAATTTGCCAAAAACCACCGTGCATTAGGATTGGGAGTGATGGGATGGCATTCTTATCTGCAAAAAAACAGAATTCCATTTGAAAGTTTGGATGCAAAAATGCTGACCAATAAAATCTTTAAAGAACTTCAGGAAAAATCATTAAAAGCATCTCAGGATCTTGCAAAGATTTATGGAGAACCGGAAGTATTAAAAGGGTACGGAAGAAGAAATACAACTTTGATGGCTATTGCGCCTACAACATCTTCTTCGGCTATTTTAGGGCAAACATCTCCTGGAATAGAACCATATAGCAGTAACTATTACAAAGCAGGTCTGGCAAAAGGAAACTTCATGCGTAAAAATAAATACCTTAAAGCATTGCTGATTGAAAAAGGTATTGACAACGAAGAAACATGGAGAAGCATCATGTTGAACCACGGTAGTGTACAACACATGGATGAATTGACTAAAGAAGAAAAGGATGTATTCAAAACATTCAAAGAAATAAGCCAGTACGAAATTATATTACAGGCGTCTCTTCGTCAGAAATACATTGATCAGGCACAAAGTCTGAACATTAATATACCTTCCAATATTCCTATCAAAGAAGTAAATACTCTATTGATAGAAGCGTGGAAGCTTGGAGTGAAAACATTATACTACCAACGTAGTCAGAGTGTCTCTAAAGAATTTGTTGCCAATCTGGTTACCTGCCAGAGTTGTGAAGCATAAAATAAAAAATCCGCTATTCAGCGGATTTTTTTATTGCATATGTTTTAAAACAATACCCTGGATGGATGTCTGAAATTCTGTACTTGCGTTTAAGGCCTCCGGAGTAATCTCCTGAGTCTTACTTGTTAGCTTTTTTCCAAGAGGGGAGTTATAGAAAGCTAATAATTCTTTTACATCTTCGGGTGTATAATGTTTCGCATAAATAGCTACTATTTTTTCGTTTAATTTATCCATCTCTGCCGTAATATCTTTCATGATGGCGGGTAATTTTTCTTTAGAAACATATGGAGCCAGCTGACCTTCCATAAGCTTCATCTGTTGTTCCAGACCACCTCCTGAAACTTCAATTAATTTCTTAAGATCTTTTTTAAAAGCATCGCTTTGTGCAAAGCCTGCATGGGCTACAGCTATAAATGCTATAGTAAGAATTATTTTTTTCATGATTTTTCAATTTAAAGGATGTAAGATACAATTTTTTACCCATACATTTCTTTATAAATGCGACTTAGTAACTGACCAAACTAAAAATAGCTGCCTATCAGCAGCTATTTTTAGTTGGCATTCAATGCCTGTTCGATATCACTGATGAGATCTTCAATATCTTCAACTCCTACACTCAAACGTACCATGTCGTCGGTAACGCCTATTTCAGCACGTTTTTCAGCTGGAATTGAAGCGTGTGTCATCAAAGCCGGATGATTCGCAAGCGACTCTACGCCTCCTAAAGATTCTGCAAGTGTAAAGACTTTAAGCTTTTCTAAGAAAGAAACAGCATCTTGTTTTGCACCTGATTTAAAAGTAAATGAAACCATTCCTCCGAATCCGCCTTTCATTTGTTTTTTAGCTAATTCATGATGTGGATGAGAAGCTAATCCCGGATACAATACTTTGTCAATTAATGGATGTTGTTCTAAAAACTCAGCTACTTTCTGTCCGTTAAAACAATGACGTTCTACTCGTAAGTGAAGCGTTTTAATACCGCGCAATACCAAAAAGCTTTCCTGTGGACCTAATGTAGCTCCGGTGGCAAATTGTGTAAAATGCAATTGCTTTCCTAATGCTTCTTCTTTGATAACAAGAGCACCGGCAATCACATCAGAGTGACCTCCGAGATATTTGGTAGCAGAGTGCATCACAATATCAGCTCCCAAATCCAAAGGTTTTTGTAAATATGGAGTAGCAAATGTATTGTCAACAGCGAATAAAATTCCATGTTTCTTAGTGATTTTGGCAATGGCTTCAATATCAGCAAGCTTCATCAACGGATTCGTAGGGGTTTCAATCCATACCAACTTTGTTTTTTCATTGATCTTAGCTTCAAAATCAGCCAAATCATTCATGCTGATAAAATGAAAACGAATCCCCATGTCTTCATAAAAACGGGTAAAAAGACGATAAGTGCCTCCATAAAGATCATCCATCGCAATAACTTCATCTCCGGGTTTTAGTAATTTCATTACACAGTCAATAGCTGCCAGTCCCGAAGAAAAAGCCAGTCCGCGAGCTCCGTTTTCAATGCTTTCAAGAGCATGTTCGAGAGCAGTACGGGTAGGATTGTCTGCACGGCTGTATTCATAGCCGGTATGTACACCCGGACTTTTTTGAGCAAATGTAGAAGTGTGATAAACAGGAGGCATAACGGCTCCTGTAGAAGGATCATGCTGCTGTCCTCCATGTATAACTTTAGTGTTAAATTTCATAATAAGAGCTTTTAAAAAAACTAATACAAATATACTCCAATCTGACGCAATTATTATAGCTTTGTATTAAAATTAAAAAAAGCATTAGATGAAGAAAATAATACTATTAATCTGTTTTTCAGTTGTTTTACTCAGCTGCAAAAAGCAGCAAAAAATCGCTTTTGAGATGGTTACTTACCAACAAAAGTCAACTTTGCCATGTGAAGAAGGGGCTTGTACAGAAGTAATCGTAAAAATTCCGCATGCTTTAAGTAAAGATTCTGTTTCTAAAAGAATCAATGAGCAGGTTTTTGATATCGTAAAAGAAATTGTCGTATTTGATCAGGACAACGAGCGATTTAAGACATATGAAGAAGCAATAAACTCCTTCATCACTTCTTACGAAGATATCAAAAAACAATTTCCAAATGAACCGGTACCCTGGGAGGCAAAAATAGAAAGCAAATACACCGTCTTTGGAAAAGAGCTGGTAAATATAGATATGGACCACTATACTTTTACAGGTGGTGCTCATGGAAGTCAGGGGGTTATTTCTGTCTTTTATGACTTGGCTACAGGGAAAGAAGTTGCTCAAAAAGACCTTTTCGTAAATTATGAAGGGTTTAAAAACCTTGCAAAGAAAAAGTTTTATGCCATGAACCACCTCGAAGAAAATGTTTCTCTTAATGAGAAAGGATATATGTTTGAAGATGATAAATTCTATCTGGCAGAAAACATTATCATCAACAATGAAGAACTGATTGTGCGATATAATCATTATGAAATTGCTCCGTATGCACAAGGACCGACGGAATTAAAATTTTCTTATAAAGAAATAAAATCCTATTTAAATCCCTTGTATTTTAAAGAATAAGTGAAAAAAATTGAGTGTCTATAAAAAATTATTTAAACAAACATTGATTTATGGTATCGCTGCAGTGATACCAAAGATGATCGGTTTTATTATGGCACCTTTGCACATGCAATGGTTGCCGGACAATGCCTACGGAAATTATACCCTAATCTTCTCCTGGATGATGTTTTTTAACGTCATTCTGGCCTTTGGTATGGAAACGGCCTTTTTCAGATTTTACAATAAGCGCGAAAATAAAAAGGAAGTCATCAATAATTCTATATGGTATTTGTTTCTCGTCTCTTTTGTTTTTTTAGGTATAGCCTTTCTTTTTAAAAATGATATTGATCATTATTTCGAAATTCAACCTGTTGTAACCACTTTTCTCTTATGGATTTTAGTATTAGATACATTGGTTGTCATTCCGTTTGCTATATTGAGAGCACATCAAAGACCTGTAAAATACAGTGCAATAAGAATAATGAATGTCACTGTCAATGCGTTGCTGACCATTTTCTTTTTATACTTGTTGCCGATCATCATTAAAGAAACCGATTCTGAATTTTTTAAAGCAATGTATAGACCTCATTTTGAAGTAGGCTATGTATTCCTGTCAAACCTTATAGCAAGTATATTTACCCTTATAGTATTGTCTAAGTATTATTTGAAACTGCGTTTTCATTTCAATATTCAATTGTGGAAAGACATGCTTACATACGGCTTTCCTGTTATGATTGCAGGATTGGCATTCGTAGTAAACGAAACATTCGATAAAGTGTTTTTAAAAGAGTTATTGCCTGAAGAAACTGCTGTATTTGATGTAGCCCGTTATGGAGCCTGTTATAAATTAGGTGTATTTATGGTGCTGTTTCGTATGGCGTATACCTTGGGAATAGAACCTTTCTTTTTCAGTTATGCCAAAAATGACGATGCCCCTACAAAATATGCCACTATTACCAAATATTTTGTATTATGTGGGAGCCTTATGATGTTAGTCATCATTGTTTTTGCCGATTTCATCAAACAGTTTTATATTACCAATGAAAACTTCTGGTCTGCGATGGAAATCGTTCCGTATATCATCCTTGCCAATCTGATGTTGGGAATTTATACCAACTTGTCTGTTTGGTACAAATTACAGGATAAAACAAAAATAGGAGCTTATATTTCTGTAGCAGGAGCTGTGGTTACGGTGCTTTTTAACTTTATACTTATCCCATATCTCGGTATTCTGGGATCTGCGATCACTACATTGATTGCGTATGCATTTATGATGACTGTATCGTATATATTGGGACAAAAATCATATCCGATTCCTTATGATAAAAAAGCCATAGGACTTTATTTGGGTTCCTCAGTACTCTTCTCATATATATATTTTTATAATTTTAGAGAAAACTATATCGTAGGAATAACATTCTTATTGCTGTTTATTGCCCTTATTGCTTATAAAGAACAAAAACTAATTCAAAGAATTTTAAAATGAAAATAAAAATCATAAACAACTCCAGACATGCATTGCCAAGCTACGAAACCATCGCTTCTGCCGGAATGGATTTACGAGCCAATATTTCTGAAACCATAACCTTACAGCCTATGCAGCGCATACTGGTGCCAACAGGACTGTTTCTGGAATTACCCATTGGTTATGAAGCACAGGTGCGTTCCCGTAGCGGTTTAGCTTTGAAAAAAGGCATTTCCTGTTTAAACTCACCAGGAACAATAGATGCAGATTATCGCGGAGAGGTTGGAGTCATCCTCATCAATCTGTCAAATGAAGCTTTTGTTATAGAGGATGGTGAGCGTATCGCTCAGATGATTATTGCCAAACATGAGCGTGCAGAATGGATGGAAGTGTCTGAGTTGACTGAAACGGAAAGAGGAGCCGGTGGATTCGGAAGCACAGGCGTAAAATAACAAACAAAACAAACGAAACAATGAAAATTATAGTTCCAATGGCAGGGCGTGGGTCAAGATTACGACCACATACTCTAACAATACCAAAACCATTAATCCCAATTGCCGGAAAGCCAATCGTACATCGTTTGGTGGAAGACATCACAAAAGTTCTCAAAGAATCTGTAGAAGAAATTGCTTTTATCATACATGAAAGCTTTGGCAAAGAGGTTGAAAAAGATTTACTGGCAATTGCTCAAAAATTAGGAGCAAAAGGAACGATCTATTATCAAAATGAAGCTTTGGGTACTGCACATGCTATATTATGTGCTAAGGATAGTATGCAGGGACCAGTTGTAGTAGCCTATGCAGATACTTTATTCCGTGCAGATTTTACATTGGATCAGACAGCTGATAGTGTAATCTGGGTAAAAGCAGTAGATGATCCTGCTGCATTCGGAGTAGTGCAGCTCAACGAAAAGAATGAAATTATAGATTTTGTTGAAAAGCCAAAAGAGTTTATATCTGATTTGGCAATCATTGGTATATACTATTTCAAATCAGCAGAAAACCTGCGTATGGAACTCCAGTATCTTTTGGATAATGATATTGCTAAAGGAGGGGAATATCAGCTTACAGATGCTCTTGAGAATATGAAACAGAAAGGATTGAAATTTGTTCCCGGAAAAGTAGAGGAATGGATGGATTGTGGTAATAAAAACGTAACGGTTGATACTAATAATCGCATGCTGAACTTCTTGGATAAAGACGGGGAGCAATTAGTTTCTAAAACAGTTGTTATAGAAAATGCTACGATCGTTCCGCCTTGTTATATCGGTGAAAATGTCGTACTCAAAAATGCAACAATCGGTCCAAATGTATCGGTAGGAAACCATAGTTCAATAGAGAATGCTACGATAAAAAATAGTCTGATACAAACGCATGCAGTTATCAAAAATGCAGCATTAGACAATGCCATGATTGGAAACCATGCTGTATTCAATGGTAAGTTTACAAACGTAAGCATCGGTGATTATTCCGTTTTAGAATAATCAATAAACCAACCGTACGGTTGGTTTATTGATTTTATAGCATTAGCCGAAATTCTATATATCGATTTCAAAATTTCTTAGCAATCTGGTTTTTGGTATAATCATATGATTTAATAGATACTTATGAGTAACACACAACAAAAAATAACTGTTTTCTGGTTCCGACGCGATTTGCGGATTGATGATAATCATGGTTTTTATAAAGCCTTGCAATCAGGTCATCCTGTTTTACCTGTTTTTATTTTTGATACAACAATATTAAAGAGATTAGAGAATTCTCATGATCTTCGCGTTGATTATATCCATCAGGCGGTTACAGAACTAAACAAAAGGTTTTCAGAATATGGAAGTGTTTTACATATAGCTTACGGAACGCCCTTACAGGTTTTTGAGGAACTGGTAAATACCTATACGATTCACGAGGTCATCACCAATCAGGATTATGAACCCCAGGCGATACACAGAGATGAAGAAGTCGCTCTTTTTTTAAAGTCAAAAAATATTCTTTTCTCCGGATATAAAGACCAGGTAGTATTTGAGAAACATGAAATACTTAAATCGGATGCAACACCTTATACTGTTTTTACACCCTATTCCAAAAAGTGGAAGCTATTATTGAAAGAAAAACCTGTATGTTTATATGAATCGGAAAAAGTGCTTTCTCATTTATACAAAACAGAACCTTCTGACCCCCCATCTTTGGATAAAATCGGGTTTGAGAAAACAGCCATTCAATATACAGTACCTGCACTTGATAAAACTATAATAGATACTTATGATCAGTACAGAGATTATCCTTCTTTAGATCATACCACACATCTGGGAGTGGCGTTGCGGTTTGGAACTATTTCCATCAGAAAATGTGTTCAATTTGCGTTAAAACATAATGAAATCTGGCTCAATGAACTTATTTGGCGAGAGTTCTTTATGCAAATCCTTTTTCATTTTCCTAAAGTGGTACATCACTGTTTTAAAGAAAAATATGAACGTATTCCCTGGAAAAATGATGAAGCAGAATTTGAGCGCTGGTGTCAGGGAAAAACAGGGTATCCGATCGTAGATGCAGGGATGAGAGAACTCAATGAAACCGGATTTATGCACAATCGGGTGCGCATGATTACAGCAAGTTTTTTGTGCAAACATTTATTGATTGACTGGCGGTGGGGAGAAGCTTATTTTGCTCAAAAATTACTGGATTATGATCTGTCTGCCAATAATGGTAACTGGCAGTGGGCAGCGGGTTGTGGCTGTGATGCAGCTCCGTACTTCAGGATTTTTAATCCGGAAGAGCAGACAAAAAAGTTTGATAAACAGCTTCAGTATGTAAAAAAATGGGTTCCGGAATATGGAACACAGCGCTATATTGAGCCGATAATAGATCATAGACAAGCGAGAGAAAGGGCACTTGACGTTTATAAAAAGGCTCTTTTAAACAATTAAATTTTTCTTATTCCATTTAAAATTAATATAGTATCTTTTGAGAAAATTTATTATTTCAATAAATTTACATTCTTAAAAAAAACAATAACAATAATGAGTCATACTTTCAAGATTTCAGTAAATCAGACAGATACGTTTGAGTTTTCTGAAAATCAGGCAGCAACATTGGATGCCGTAAAAAACTACAAGGACGAGTTTCATGTTTTACATCACAATACCTCTTACAAAGCAACGATTCCTTCTAAAGATTTCAATGCAAAGAAATACACAGTAGTGGTTAATAACACTGCGTATGAAGTGGAAATAGCCGATAAACTGGATCAGCTTATTAAAGAAATGGGCTTTGAAGTTGGTGCTGCAAAACTCATCAATGCGATCAAAGCACCAATGCCGGGATTGATCCTCGAAATCAACGTATCGGTAGGGCAGGAAGTACAGCAGGGTGAAAATCTTCTGATTCTTGAAGCAATGAAGATGGAAAACAGTTTTGATTCCCCTCGTTCCGGTATCATAAAGTCCATTGCAGTAAACAAAGGACAGGCCGTTGAAAAAGGACAGTTATTAATTGAATTTGAGTAAAAGATGAAAAAAATATTAGTAGCCAATCGCGGAGAAATTGCCCTTCGGGTAATGAAAACTGCAAAAAAAATGGGTATAAAAACGGTAGCGGTATATTCTGTAGCCGATAGACAGTCTCCTCATGTGAAATTTGCTGATGAAGCTGTATGTATAGGTGAGGCACCGTCAAATCAGTCTTACCTTTTAGGTGATAAAATCATTGAAGTAGCAAAAATGCTGCAGGTAGATGCTATTCATCCGGGATATGGTTTTCTTTCTGAAAATGCTGATTTTGCCGAATTGGCAGAAAAAAATAACATTACTTTCATAGGTCCTCGTTCTCATGCCATCCATGTTATGGGCAGCAAGCTTGCTGCTAAAGAAACGGTTAAAGCATATGACATTCCTATGGTGCCGGGGTTAGATCACGCCATTACTGATATTGAGGAAGCCAAAGCAGTAGCCAAAGAGGTAGGATTTCCTATTCTTATCAAAGCATCTGCAGGTGGTGGAGGTAAAGGAATGCGTATCGTTGAAAAGGAAGAAGAATTTGAAAATCAAATGCAGAGAGCCATTTCAGAAGCAACTTCTGCTTTTGGGGATGGTTCTGTTTTTATTGAAAAATATGTAGGTTCACCAAGACATATCGAAATTCAGATCATGGCTGATACCCATGGAAATACCGTTTATCTGTTTGAAAGAGAATGTTCAGTACAAAGACGTCATCAAAAAGTGGTAGAAGAAGCGCCTTCTGCGGTATTGACGCCTGAAATTCGCAAAGCAATGGGAGAGGCAGCTGTAAAAGTTGCGCAATCATGTGACTATGTTGGAGCTGGTACAGTAGAATTTCTATTAGATGAAAACAAGAATTTTTACTTTCTTGAAATGAATACCCGTTTACAGGTAGAGCACCCGGTAACAGAGATGATTACAGGAATGGATTTGGTAGAGTTGCAGATCCGTGTTGCACGAGGGGAAAAATTACCGGTACAACAGGAAGATCTTAAGATCAAAGGACATGCTCTGGAGTTAAGGGTTTATGCAGAAGATCCTATGAACGACTTCTTACCGTCTGTTGGTAATCTGGAAGTATATCGCTTACCGGAAGGTGAAGGTGTACGTGTTGATAATGGATTTGAACAGGGAATGGATGTGCCTATTTACTATGATCCGATGCTTTCAAAATTGATCACTTATGGAAAAGACAGAGAAGATGCGATTCAGTTGATGTTAAAAGCCATTGAAGATTACAAAGTTGAAGGAGTAAGTACCACGCTTCCTTTCGGAAAATTTGTTTTCGAGCATGAAGCATTTGTTTCAGGTAACTTTGATACCAATTTTGTAAAAAAATATTACAGCGCGGATATCATTAAAGAACATCAGGCTAAAGAGGCGGAGATCGCTGCTTTGATCGCATTGAAACAATATCTAACAGACCAGAAAATAGTAAGATTACCAAACCAACTGTAACAATGGAATCCAATAAATTCAATATATTAAAAGATAAAATTGCCGAATCTAAATTAGGAGGTGGCGAAAAAAGAATAGAAACCCAGCATTCAAAAAAGAAACTTACGGCGCGCGAACGCATTGAGTATTTCTTTGACGAAGGCTCTTTTGAAGAAATAGGAGCTTTTGTAACCCATCGTACCAAAGATTTCGGAATGGATAAAGAACATTACTTAGGCGATGGTGTTATTACCGGTTATGGAAATGTAAACGGACGTCTTGTATATGCTTTTGCACAGGATTTTACCGTATTTGGAGGCGCATTGTCTGAAACTCATGCTGAAAAAATATGTAAAGTAATGGAAATGGCTCTTAAAATGGGAGCTCCGATGATTGGTTTAAATGATTCTGGTGGTGCACGTATCCAGGAAGGAGTACGTTCTTTAGGAGGTTATGCAGACATTTTTTACAGAAATGTGCAGGCGTCTGGTGTGATTCCTCAGATATCAGCTATCATGGGACCTTGTGCCGGAGGAGCCGTTTATTCTCCTGCAATGACAGATTTTACCATGATGGTAGAAAATACGTCTTATATGTTTGTAACGGGACCCAATGTAGTAAAAACGGTAACCAATGAAACTGTTACTTCAGAAGAATTAGGAGGTGCTTCTACGCATTCTACTAAATCAGGAGTTGCACATACTACCTCAGCAAACGATATAGCATGCCTTGAAGATGTAAAAAAACTATTGAGTTATATTCCACAGAATAATACTGAAATTCCTGCTGATTTGCCTTATCAGGTTGGAGAAGAATACAGAGAAGAACTCAATACGGTTGTTCCGGATAATGCGAATAAACCGTATGATATGCATGAAGTAATCAATCATATCATCGATGAAGATTCCTTTTTTGAAATCCATAAAAACTATGCAGAAAACATCATTGTAGGGTTTTCCCGTATCGGAGGTAAATCAGTAGGAGTTGTAGCCAATAATCCTATGTTTCTTGCCGGATGTTTAGATGTGAATTCGTCTATTAAAGCAGCCAGATTCGTTCGTTTTTGTGATGCTTTCAATATACCATTGCTGGTATTGGTAGATGTTCCCGGCTTCCTTCCAGGAACAGATCAGGAATGGAACGGAATTATCGTACATGGAGCTAAATTATTATACGCCCTTTCAGAAGCAACTGTGCCTAAAGTAACCGTGATTACAAGAAAAGCTTATGGAGGAGCTTATGATGTAATGAATTCCAAACACATTGGGGCAGATCTTAACTTTGCATGGCCTGGAGCAGAGATTGCTGTAATGGGAGCAAAGGGAGCTTCAGAAATTATCTTTAAGAAAGAAATTGCGGAAGCAACAGATTCAGTAGCCAAACTGGCAGAAAAAGAAGCTGAATACGCAGAGAAGTTTGCCAATCCGTACAGAGCTGCACAACGTGGCTTTATTGATGAAGTAATTTTTCCACAGGATACAAGACGCAAGCTTATTAAAGCATTTACCATGCTTGAAAATAAAGTGGTTGACACACCAAAACGCAAACACGGAAATATTCCTTTGTAAGCGATTTGATAAAAAAGCTGAAACCACTGGTTTCAGCTTTTTTTGATCTTTTTGGAAGAATAAATCGGTTTATAGCAAATTATTTATGAATACCTTTTCTATGATTTTTTCTGATTCATCCTCAAAATCAACGGTTACGATTTTTTGGGAATCAATCCAGCTTCTGATCTTCGAAACGTTCAGATCCTCTGAACCGCTTACGCCCATTTTTGTCAATGCGGCATAATTACAGTATTGCTCAAACTGTCCTTTAATAGGAATCACATATAACATTTTTTTCAGATAGAGTACTTCAGCGGGAAATTCAAATCCGGCACCACACAAAACACCTTGCGCAGCTGTCAGTTTTTTAAAAAACAGTTCCTCATCAATAGGATAAAAGGAGACATTGAGATAGCGTTCAGGATTTTTTTTAAAAGGAGAAAAAATCAACCAGTGTACCTCTGGGATTTGGGTAAGAATTTCCTGTAAAACAACATCATTAAAACTCGGTAAATACACTAAGAAATAGGAACCCGTAACAGTTTGCAGCTGTTTTATCTGCTGTCTTAAAATCGGATAAAAAATATCATCATGGTATTTTTGGAAATGAAATCCGTATGAAATATCTGTTGGGGCATATTTTTTGAAAATCAGTTTACTTACCGGATGTTTACCGGGAGGTTTTGGGACATTCTCATAAAAAATAGCTGCCTGATGACTGAGTCCGATGATTTTTTTTCCATGCCATTTTGCGGCATAAGCCGTGATAGGCTCATAATCATTAATGACAAGATCATACTCTTGAATGGGAAAGTTTAGAACCGCCCGGAAAAACTGTGTCAGTGAATTTTTGACTACAATTTTCTTATAATCAAGTCCGCCCTTTTTAGAATAAAAAAGTGAAAGTCCTTTATTTTGCTTATAAAAGCCATCTAACGGAAGTTGAGTATTATTTCCGGATACGAATACATCAACCTCAGCGACTTGTTTGAATTTAGGAATCAGTTCATTAGCTCTGGCAATGTGCCCGTTTCCCGTACCTTGGAGGGCATATAGTATTTTCATTTGAGCAGGGCATAAATTTTCATAAGTTCTTCTTCCTGTTTCAGGTCAATATCCTCTTCTTCTGTAATGGTAAAGTGGGAAGGATCGTAGGTATAAATACTCCATTCTTCATAATGATATTCCAGAGCAGTAAGATTTTCAATCCAGTCTCCTGAATTCAGATACATACATTTTCCCTTATGATTGGCAACCATTCTTTTTTGTGGCTGGTGAATATGTCCGCAGATGACATAGTCAAAATTATTTTCAATAGCCAGTTCAGATGCAGTTTCTTCAAAGTTGGTAATAAATTTGACGGCTTTCTTTACACTGTTTTTGATTTTTTTGGAAAAAGAGTATTTTTCCTTTCCCATCAATGATAAAATCCAATTAGAAAAATTGTTCAGGCGAATAAGATAATCATATCCAATGCCGCCCAGTTTCGCAATCCATTTTGAATGCTGTACAGAGGCGTCAAATACATCGCCATGAAAAAACCATGCTTTCTTCCCGTGTAAATCCATCACTATTTTATCCATCAATAAAATTTTTCCGAAATTCATGGGTGAAAATTTTCTGAGAAATTCATCATGATTTCCTGTAATATAAATGACTTTACATCCGTTTAAAGAAAGATTGAGGATATACTTAATCACCTGAAGATGACTTTTGGGAAAATAACTCTTCTTAAACTGCCAGATGTCGATAAAATCCCCATTAAGGACAAGGGTTTTGGGCTTGATAGATTTTAAATAACATAACAATTCCTTTGCTTTACAACCATAAGTTCCTAAATGAACATCAGAAACTACAACCAGATCTACTTTTCTTTTCATTGTCAGTTTTTTCAAAAATACATTCCTAATGTCACTTAAACGTTTTAAAATTCTTATCAAAAAGTGAAGTTTCAAACAGTTGCGCATAAAAAAAGAGGCTCTTAGAACCTCTTTTTCCTATTCGATAATCGTAAAGATTATTTTTTGCCTGGTAAATAAATTTGGAAACCTACTGCAAAACCTAAACCATTCTGAGCCTGAGCTGAAGAAGCGTTTGATTTTGAGTAATTGTATCCCGCAATAGCTTCTAATGCTACGTTTTGTGAGATAAAATGTGCATAACCTGCACCTATACCAAATGCAAACGAAGTGTCTGATGTTCCTCCATTAGAACCTGAAATACCGATTTCACCTTGTCCGAAGAAACGACCTGTAGAACTTGCTCCTTCAGGAAAGTAATATCTTACGAATGGCATTACACCATAGTTCCAAATATTATCACCGTCTTTTACAGTTTCTAAACCTGCATTTACTCCTAAACCAATTGCAATTCCATCAGAAATGAAATAACCGGCTCTTGGGGTTACGTTGATATTAAAGTTTTCTCCCTCAAATGAATAACCTAAAGATCCTAAAGAACCTCCAATCATCCAGTTTCCTTGCTGAATAGGTTTAGTACCTACTTTTTCAGCATATTGAGGTGTAGTAATTTCCTGAGCGTTTACAAAACTTACTGCAGAAAATAAAAGTCCGATTAAAAATAAATTCTTTTTCATGTGTAAATTAATATTTGATTTAACATTTATAAAACAAATAATGTGCCAAAACTGACAAAATTTAAGATAAAATTATCTTAAAAACTAATTTATTTTTATTAAACTGCCTCTTTCAGAGTCTTTTACAACGGATACTGAAGCTGGAATGCGCTCCTGCAGTTCCTCAACATGAGAGATGATACCCACAATTCTGTTTTCATTGCGCAAATTGTTAAGCGTTTCAAAGATCAGATTCACCGACTCATTGTCTTGTGTTCCAAAACCTTCATCAATAAAGAAGAAGTTTTTCTCATTTTTGTTCAGGCTTCGGGTGTTTTCCGCCAGTGCAAGAGCAAGGCAAAGAGAGGCCTGAAAAAATTGCCCGCCTGACAAGGTTTTTACGGAACGCTGTCTATCCGAATTTAGATGGTCGACAACTTCAAAATCGTTATCTTCATTAATAACCAAGGTCAGCTGTCCCCTCGTAAGCCTTTCAAAACGCTGATTGGCGATACAGCACAATTCTTCGAGGTATTGAGTAGAGATAAAATTTACAAAGCCGCTCCCTTTAAACATATTCATCAAAATACTAAGGTTTTTAGACCGTAAATCAAGCTGTTCAAGCTGTTCTGATAATTTCTTTTTTTCTGTACTGCGTTTTTTGTGTTCTTCTAATTGATCTTTAACGGATTTTATTTCACCAATTAAGATTTCTCGTGCCTCTTTCAATTGTTGATAGTTGAGTAAAACTGCATCATAATAAGAAGCATCCCATTGTTGGTTTTTGGTTTTTTCTTCGAGCTGGGCTACTGTGTGTTCTATCAGGTGAAAACGATCTTCAAATTCACGTATTTCTTTGTGACGGGTTTCTGTATCAAGATTGAGAGAGAGAATAGTGAGAACTTCTTCTATGGTCTCAAAATTATTTTGATGTAACAAAAGTTGGATAGAGGTAGAATAGGTACTAACAGCATTTTCTATCTCAGCAACACTTTTTTCCTGAGAGGTTTTCTGATATTCAAGGCGTATCATATCTGTCTGAAGCTGCTCTTTTAAAGCAATCAGCGCGGTGTAACGCTGTTCATTAGTTTGTACGGTTTCGGTAATTTTTTCCTTCTCGGATACAATATCTTCTTTAGTGAGATTCAGGTAATCTTCTGTATTCAATTGTTTGAAAGCCTCTTTAAGCTGCCCTATAGAACCTGTTTTTTGAGAGGCATCTTTTTCAATATTTTTTACAGCTGAAGTATATTTTTCCAATTCTCCCTGAAGCTGTTCTACTTCACTGTTTATGGATTTCAGTTCTATCTCATGGTTTTCAATTTCTTTTTCAATTTTCTGCGAAGTTTCCTTTACAGTATGAAATGTAGTATAGTCTTCTGCATCAAAATCATTCCATATAAAAGCTTCCTGATGCTTCTTTAGTGAAGCAAGAGTAGCTTCTTTTGTGTCCTTTTCATTTTTCAGGTCATGGTGCAGCAATTCCGTTTTACCGGTAACGATTTCTAATTGATTCTGAAGCTGGATCAACTGATCCAGATTTTTTGAAAGTTTCTCATATTGTAAATCAAATTCCTGTAAGCGTTCTGTTACATCGCTGCTTTTCATAATATGCGGATGATCTTCTGAGCCACAAAGAGGACATGGGATCCCATTATGCAGTTCATCTGCATACTGTACCAGTTGCTTTTGAACACTAAGCTGGTTGATATGTTGCTGTGTCTGATGTATCTGTTCTTTCAATTCCAGATTTCTTTGTATCAGAGTTTCTTTAGCCGTTTCTGGTTTTAATTGGTGCTCAATGAAAAATTGCTGTAATTCTGCCTGTTTTACTTCTTTATCGGCGATTGTTTTGAGCGATTGCTCAAGATGCTGATTAAGAGTTTTATTTTTTTGAAACCAGGCTTCAACTGCAAACAGAAGACCTGTATCAGCTTTCTGTCGTTTGAGATACTCTGTTTTTTCTTTTTTTAGTGTGAGTTCTTTTAGTTTGGAATCAAGGTTTTTTTTGGTATTTTCAATAATGACAGCTGCCTTTTGTAATCGATCATTGATGATGTTAAGTTCCCCTAACTGCTTTTTATACGAAAGCATATTTTCCAGATCAGTTACAAGAATTTTATAATACTCATTTTTTGAAATTTCATCATTAATTTTCTCAAATTCGGATGCAACATCTTCTGCTTGAGCTTTTTTCTTGTTGAGTTTCTCTTCTGTATCTTTTAATGCTTCTTTCTGACGTTGAAAGTTGTCTGATTCTTTTTCAAAAGCTTCTAAAATGTTTTTAAAGGTTTTCTCTGTTTTTTCAAAAAGGATGATGCGCTGTTTTAAATCTGTAATTGCTTGTTTTTGTTGCTTCATCAGATCTAATTCCTGTCTTCTTTCCATGAGATCAGATTGCAGTTTTTTCATCTCATGCAGTTTTTTCATCTCTTCCTCCTTAACCGTAAATTCTTTTTCTTTAAGCGTCAAAGAAGCTTCCTTATGCTCTAAGTTCTGTGTCAGAGCAGTAAAAGTCTCTTCTGTATAATCCGTCAGTATTTGTAAAGAGCCCTGTATCTGTTCTACAGCCGATTGGTTAACCGATTTCAGATCGGCAGCTTTTTGATACAGATCATATCTTTCGAGATTAAAAAGCTCCTTCATCATAATGGATCTATCAGTTCCTTTTAACTCTAAAAACTCTTTAAACTGACCCTGAGGAACAATTACTGTACGGTTGAAGTTTTTATAACTGATGCCGATGACTGCTTCTGCATCGTTACTTTCAAGAGGAATTTTTATACCGTTTTCATATACATAGGCTTTGCGTTCAATAGTAGAAACTTTTTCAAAATTTTTACCATTCCTTTTCCATCCGGCTTCAAAAGAGTATTTTTTATTTTCTTTTCCAATAAACTCAAAGACAATTTTCAGATGATCGGTATTGAGATTCATCATATTATAGGCTCTGTTTTTTGAGTTGAGACGATTTGTGTCTCCATACAGAGCAAAAGTCATGGCCTCCAGAATAGAAGATTTCCCGGAACCTACTTTTCCGAATATACCAAATAATCCGGCTTCAGTAAGTCGGGTAAAGTCTATTTCCTGTTTTGTCTTGTAGGAATAAAGGCCATCAATAGATAGGTAGATTGGGAGCATAATTAAGTGTCTTTATCAGTCTGATTTCCTAAAACTTCTTTAAATATTTTTAGCAAATCTTCTGAGGGCAACTGATCATTATTTCTGTTTTTATAATATGTGATGAAATTTTCATCAATACTTTTATTTCTTCTGGACGATAGTTCGCTATCCGTTATTCGTACAGAGTTACCCGAAACCTCAGGAATGATATAAATAATACCACTATGTGCTTTTTCAATCCGTTTTTTGTCGTTTTGAGATATTGAGGTATCAGTGACCAATGTAAGCTCTACTAAACAATCCGGATTGTTTTCGAGCCAGCTGACAGCTGTGTTGATATCATACATTTTTTTACGAATAAGCGGCTTTCCTTGTGTAAGCGCAATAGGAGTATAGCTCACCTCTTGTCCCGGAACGGCTTCAATGATAACGACCTTTTTTTCCTGATCGGCTTCAGAGAATGAATATTGCAAAGGACTGCTGGAATAAACCACAGGAGCGTTATGCCCTCCGATTTCCTGATAGCGGTGTAGATGGCCCAGAGCAGTATATTGTATTTGTCGGGGAATAGCGTCAGTGTAGACAATATCGGCAAAACCAATCCGCAATGGCTTTTCACCTTCTGGTTCTTCCAATACAGGACCTCCCCGTTTGTTCATATATAAATGAGTAGTAAGCAGGTTGACTCCTTTTTCGTCGCAATATTTATCTGCTAACTCCTGCCAATTTTTAGATAAAACCTCGTTAAGACCGATTTGTTCGTTTTCTCCAAGATATTCTTTAAGTCGATGCTCATTGGCGAAAGGAGTAATAAGTAAACGCAGGGGATACGAGTAGTGTGGTAATTGTATTTCTAAAAAACCTTTTTCACCTTTGGTAACAGCAAAGTTGTTTTCTACTGTAAAAGCTGAAAATTCGAGTGTAGGTTTACCAGCGAAAAGAATTCCGTTTTCGCGTGCCAATACATCCGGAGAATCAATTCTATCCGGAGAATCATGATTACCGGCTATCGCTATAACAGGTCTTTTTCCGTTGTTGGTCAACCTTTTTAAGGTTTTATATAAAAGTTCTATTGCTTCAGTGGGAGGGTTGAAATTATCATAGAGATCGCCAGCAACCAATACCACATCTGCTTTTTCCCGGTCAGCGATAGTGCAGATCTCATTGAGCACAGCAACCTGTTCTTCAAAACGGGAAAAATAATCGAGTCTTTTGCCCAGATGCCAGTCTGCTGTATGAAGGATTCTCATCTTATTCCTGTTTTCCTGATTCTTTTTCGTTATTGAGTTTGTTATAGATGGTTTGCAACTTTTCTTTTCGAATGCGCTCTGTCTGTTTTTCTTTGGTTTTTTTCTGATCGACTTTCTTTTTATGAGCCAGTCGGTTGGTTTCGTTTCTTCTCCCCATATCTGAATAAATCGTATGCAATTTACGGTATATTTTTATATTTTACAGAAGAAGTGGGTTTTATAGAAACGACAAATGAGAGTGTTTAAGTCAATGACGTTAATAAAGAATAATATATAGATTTGTTTAAAAGCGGTATCCGAGAGAAAATCCTGTTCTGATACCTGCCCAGGGACCTTTGAAACGGGCTGTGGCTCCTTTATCGTTTACCACATATTCCACTTTGAGCATAGGGATATCGAAATTACTTAGTTCACCTTTATACTCTTCAATTTCATATTCTGATAAATCTTTACTTCCGGAAAATTTTCCGTTCGAAAACCCAAAATGAGGTCCCATAATCATCCAGTCCAAATAAAAGTGTTCCGAAAGCCTCCATTGGGCTCCGAGTGAAAAACCACCTGAGAAAGCATTCAAACGACCTGAAATAGGAAAAGAATCTGTTCTTCCCTGTTCAACTTCTATTTCAAGGGTAATATCTCCTTTATAAGTAGAATATCGAACAAACGGAGCAATGTAAAAACCTCTGAAAGCCGATTGTCCCAGATAGAAACGCACTTCAGGTGTAAACAGAAATCCTGAGACTTTAAATGTTTTGGCATATTGATAGGTAAAATCATCATCTATAATGCTTTCAAACTGAGATAAGAAAGGAAGTTTACCACGCGTCATAAAATTCACATTAGCAGCCAATGTAGTCTTGTTCCCGATGGCTCTCTCATATTGTAAAGAAATATTTCGGGTTGCAAAAGCCATCATATTTATTTTAATGAGGTTTTGAGTGTCGGCAGAGTTTACTTCATCTAAAGAAGAAGAAAATTCTTGTGCCTTTCCGCTCAGAACAAAAAAGCAGAATAAGAAGAGGAGCAAATTTCTTTTCATAAGAAAGCATTTTCTGGTCTATCAAATATAAAGATTTATATAGATAGTTATAGAAAATTAATCTAGAAAAAAATGAGTAAGAAGAGGTGAAATAGAGAATTAGTCTGACATTTCTCCGCAAATAGGGGTTTCAAAATGTTTTTTGAAATCAGCTGGTGGAGTTTGTTTACCCAATAAATACATGAGTTTGGTTATAGCCGCTTCTGTGGTAATATCTTTTCCTGAAATTACTCCGATTTCTTTTAAAGCAGTACTGGTTTCATATTGGCCCATGTTGACACTCCCTCCTGAGCATTGGGTAACATTAATTACTTTTAGTCCCGCGGTAATGGCTTTTTGTAAAGGATCGATAAACCAGGAGCCGGATGGGGCATTACCCGCTCCAAAAGTTTCTAAAATAAGACCCTCTAATCCTGGTATCGCTAAGAAAGCGTTGAGAGCCTGTACGGTTAGACCAGGGAAAAGTTTTATAATGGCCACATTCGAAGACATGTTTTTATGTATATGAAAAATGTGATCTGTAGCAGAGTGGTGTAATAAGGTATGGTTGACTGTAAGATGTACTCCGGACTCTGCAATATGCGGGAGATTTGGAGATGTAAATGCATTGAAGTGCTCAGCACTGATTTTTGAGGTTCTGTTACCTCTGTAAAGTTTGTATTCAAAATACAAGCCCACTTCCTGAATAACCGGGATTTTATTTTCTGTCAGAGCCGCAAGCTGAATTGCCGTTATAAGATTTTCCTTTGCATCTGTACGCAAATCACCGATTGGCAGCTGTGAACCGGTTAAAATTACAGGTTTCTGAATATTTTCCAGCATAAAGCTAAGCGCTGAAGCAGAGTATGACATGGTATCAGAACCGTGTAAAACGACGAAGCCATCAAAGTTTTTATAATTATTTTCGATTACTTCAGCCATTTGTACCCAATGTGCCGGATTCATATCAGAAGAATCAATAGGATTTTCAAAAGAAAACGTTTCTATACTACAATCTAAAAGGTGCAATTCCGGAATGCGTTCTAAAAGCTGATTGAAATTAAAAGCTTTCAGAGCTCCGGTTTGGTAATCTTTTACCATTCCGATGGTTCCGCCGGTGTAGATTAGCAGGATAGAGGGTTTCTTATTCATTGCCTAAGTTTGCTTTGTTAACAACTGGATTGGCATACATGGCTAAAAAGCTATTGACCAAAGCGGTATTTTCTTTATCAATGCGCAATTCAAGACGTTTCAGGAAAAGCTGTTTTTCTTTTTCTGTATAAAATGTTTCATGCGCATTGGTTTTATTCAATAAATCATAAGCGATATAATTGGTTGGCCACAATTTATAATTGGCAATAATCTGATGGTCTATAGCCTTGGCTACTGCCTGAATCTGTTTGTTGCTGTTGTCATAAGTTGCTTTTATCTTATCCAATTCTTGATCAAGACAATCTCCTATATGAATATGAATGCCCTTTTTCTGACCAAGAACACCACTCATAAGATTATTGAAATCTTCATTTTTTTCTTTTATATATACCTCCTGATTCATTTGTGCCATTAATTGCGGCATTTTAAGTTTGTCAGTAGGGTCGTATTCGTATGAAATGGAAATCGGTACAATTTTGATTTTTTTAAAATAGTCCATCAGATCTTTTTCATCGGATGCCATACTGATCATTTTTAATACTCCCGGATGCGTAGCATCGTTTCCGTCTTTTGTTCTTCCTTCGCGCTGAGCAATCCAAACCGAGCGGTTTTCTTCTGACAATAGATGGTAAATATACTCAGACATAAGCTTTGAGTTCATCAGTAATTCTCTGGGAGAAAGATTTCTTTTCACCAAAAAATTCCTGTTGAGATGCGCCAGAATGAGTGTAAATGCTTTTTGTACAAGATTATCGCCTATAGCTGAGGCTGTCATGATTTTGTCATGCTCCAGAAGTTTTACATTCAGTAAGCTTGTGTCTAATAAAATGTCTCTGTGGTTTGATATAAAAAGATAAGCTGTATTGTTGTCCAGCTTTTCAAATCCGGTAGTGGTGAGACCTGCTGAGGTATCTCTCAAAACACGTTGCATGGTTTGATAAATAATCTCTCTCTGAAAGTCTCTTATTGAATGAATATTCTTATATATAGCAAGAATTTCTTCGTCTGTTTTATCGGGAAAAGTATAGGTAACCAACGCTTTTAGCATCGGGTGTGATGCAACTTGCATGACAACTTCATTGACTTCTGAATCGTCGTAAAAGCGTATTGAATCAAATTTTGACATTATCTTCATTAATTTAATTGATGCAAATGAACAACTATTTTTTATAATTCACAGGCTTTATTCGAAATTAAAGACACTTTTTGCGTTTTTTGTAGTGATATCTGCTACTTCCTGTAAAGATAAACCATAAATTTCAGATAGTTTATCTGCCACCAAAGTGAGATAGCTGCTTTCATTTCTTTTTCCACGATATGGAACAGGTGCAAGGTAGGGTGCGTCTGTTTCCAGTACAATTTCTTCGATTGGAATTTCTTTCAGAAACTGGTCTATTTTTCCGTTTTTAAACGTCACTACACCGCCAATTCCGAGTTTTAAATTGTAGGAGAGTGCTTTTTTTGCCTGATCAATATCTCCGGAAAAGCAATGGAATATACCGTATAGGTTTGGTGCTTTTTCTTTTTCGAGTACCTCAAACACTTCATCAAATGCATCCCTACAGTGAATGTTTATGGGAAGCTGATGCTTTTTTGCCAACTGTATCTGTTTTTGAAATGCTTCTTGTTGTATCTCCTTTGTTGATTGATCCCAGTACATGTCTACACCAATCTCACCTACAGCATAAAAGGATCTTCTTTGGAGCTCATGTTCCACAAATTCTAATTCCTGTAAATAAGTGTCCGGTTTTACATAACACGGATGCAATCCCATCATGAGGTGCACATGGTCTGGAAATTGCTCTTCTACTTTATACATTTCTTTTGTATAGCCGGAATCGATGGCTGGTACAAAAAGATGCTTTACATTTGCATGAATTGCCCGTTGAATCATCTCCTCTCTGTCTTGTGAAAATTCTTCACTATATAAGTGAGTATGTGTGTCAATTAAAAGCATTTGTTTTTGTATTTTAGGTTTTATTTATTTTTAGAATGAACGATATAAACAATGAATTACACTTTATATTAAAAAATAAAGGCTATAAAAAAATCAATTTCAAAATTTCAAAAACGCAGCATCTGCTAATAAAAGTTCGCTTAAACGGAGTTTTGGGCGATTTTATTTTAGATACAGGCGCTTCTACCAGTTGTGTTGATTTTTCTGTTATTGAGCATTTTAATCTTTTGGCAACTTCTTCTCAAACAACAGCTTCTGGAGCTGGGGCAATTAATATGGCAACTAAAATTGCCAACAATAATTCTTTGTCTATCGGCCGCTGGAAAACGGATAATACCCCCATTATTATATTTGATCTGTCGCATGTAAATGCCGCTTTAGATCAGTATAAAGTAAAACCGGTTCATGGAATTATCGGTGCCGATATTCTGATGAGAAGTCATGCGATCATCGATTACTCGAATAAAAAGCTATTTCTTAGATGAGTGCTTCTGCCATTCGTCTGCTACCAGCGAAAGTTCTTTGTACCAGTCTTCTCCATATTTTCTGATCAACGGCTCTTTTAGAAACCGGTAAACAGGAACTTCGAGTTCTTTTCCAAGCGTACAGGCATCATCACAAATGTGCCATTTATTATAATTTATGGCAGAGAATTGCGAATACTCTTTTATTCTTATTGGGTATAAATGACATGAAATAGGTTTTTTCCAGCTCACTAATCCTTCATTGTACGCTTGCTCTATCGCGCATAATGCTGTATTACCGTCAAAAATAACATAAGCACATTCGCCGCCGTTGATCAAAGGAGTTTCATATTCACCATCTGATCCGACAACCCATTTTCCCTGATCTTCAATTGCTTTAATGCCTTCTGCTCTCAGATAAGGCTTTATTGTTTCATAAATTTCATCCAAAATCTCTGTCTCGTTCTCATCAAGCGGGGCTCCTGCATCACCATCAATACAACATTGCCCTTTACAGGCTGTTAAATTGCAAACAAATTCTTTTTCAATGACTTCGTCAGATACGATTGCATTTCCTATTTGAAACATTTTGTTGTTTATTTTAAATTGAACCTGCAAAGTTACAAACTTTAAAAATAGCATTGAAATTTACCATCATAAATCATTTGTATTGAGAGGAATATTAAATTTTATCGAATAACTTTGTAAAAGTGTCAGATATGAAAAAACTCTTTAAAGTATAGCTATGGAAATTAATTTTAAAGAAATTATTACAGCAGGAATGATTCTGTTTGCGGTTATTGATATTTTAGGATCCATTCCTATAGTGGTAGATCTCAGAACCAGAGTCGGACATATTCAGTCTGAAAAGGCATCTATTGTGGCAGCGGCTATCATGATTTCTTTTCTGTTTGTGGGAGAATCTATTTTATCACTGATTGGTATTGATGTCAATTCGTTTGCTGTAGCAGGCGCCTTTGTACTTTTTTTCCTGGCATTAGAAATGATATTAGGCATCCGTCTTTACAGAGATGAAGAACCGAATACGGCATCTATCGTTCCATTGGCTTTTCCGTTGATTGCAGGAGCCGGTACTATGACGACCATTTTATCGTTACGCGCAGAATTTCATACGATCAATATTGTACTGGCTATTTTACTTAATATTATTTTGGTGTATATTGTGTTGAAATTATCCGGAAAAATAGAACGGATTATCGGGTCAAATGGCCTTGGTGTCATCAGAAAAGTATTCGGAGTAATCTTATTAGCGATTGCTGTTAAATTATTTGCAACGAATGTTAAAGGCTTGTTCGTTTAGTTTTTTAATTAGTAATTTAGTTCCTTCAAAAGTTTTTATAATGAAATATGTTACTTACATTATCATCACTATAGCTATTGCTTTGATTGTTGTTAATGTTCTAAAATTAGACTTCGACAATCTTTTTAAAGGGGACAGTGTCGTTGCTTTAATATGTATTGTAGCACTTTTGTGTGCGATTTGCATATTACTTATTTTCAATATGTCTAAATCAATTGACGAAAAATCAAAATAATTCATGTTTGATGTTTTAATTGTCGGCGGTGGTGTTGCAGGAGTTTCTTGTGCTCTGATTCTTGGATCAGCACATAAAAAAATATATGCCCAGGATAAAAAAATAGGAATTATTGCTCACCAAAAAGCCTCACATTTACAAGATGCCCTTTTTAATAATGTGTATGGTGTAAAACCAGGAACATTGGGAAGTGATTTACTGCAAAGTTCTCTGAGAGATTTGTCAGAAACATATCCTCATGTGGAACAGATAGCAGATGAAAAGGTGATGAAAATAGAAAAGGTGTCTGATCATTTTATGGTATATACCAATAAAAACAGCTACGCTTCAAAAATCATCGTTATCGCTACCAATTATGGAAATGCCTTTAACATTGAAGGTCTTATGCAGTATGTGATTCCACATAAAAAATCAATTGTTGAGAAGAAGAGGATTCAGTTGGTTAATGAAGATCATCTGGTTACGCAGGGAATATATGCGGCAGGTAGCATTGCCGGACACAGAAGTCAGCTTTCAATAGCTGCTGGAAGTGGAGCTGCTGTAGCTACCGATATACTTACTTTATGGAATGGAGGAGTAGATGCTCAGAGTCATGATAAGAAATAAAAAAGACTGCTATAAGCAGTCTTTTTTTTAAACATCATCATAATCGACATATATTTCATCTGACGTAACATACGCCTGACATGATAAGATCAGACCTTCAGCGATTTCATTGTCAGTAAGAATATGGTTTGTCTTCATTTCTACAGTACCTTTCACCACACGGCACATACATGAACTGCAAATACCACCCTGACAGGAATATGGAGCATCGATACCTTGTTTGAGTGCTGCATCCAAAATATCAGTTTGTTTTGAGATTTCAAAAGTAGTTTCCACATCATCGACCAATACGGTTATTGTAGCAGTACCCTCGGTTTTTATGATTTCATTTCCATCGTTAGAAGGAGTGAATAATTCAAACAGAACAGTATCTTCAGGTACATTGTTTTCTCTTAATACATTACCTACCAGAGCGATCATGTCTTCAGGACCACAAACGTAAAAGGCTTTGAAATCAGTTCCTTTGTGTTTGTTATTAATAACAAAATTGATAGTAGATTTTTCAATACGACCGAAAAGAGCTCCTTCCGGATGAACTTTAGTAAAGGTATAGTATACATAAAATCGGCCTATATACTTTTGTTGTAATTCGTGAAGCTGATTGTAAAAGATAGTGTCTTCCGGTCTTTTATTTCCATAAACCAGAACAAAAGTACTTTCCGGTTCGTTTTCCAGAACCGATTGAGCAATTGATATTACGGGAGTGATACCGCTACCAGCCGCAAAAGCAGCATAATTATTTCGGACATGAGGCTGAGGTTCAAAAATGAATTTCCCTTCGGGTACGCCTACTTCCAATGAATCTCCAATCTTCAGGTTTTGAGTTGCAAAAGTAGAAAATACACCGCCATCGATTCCTTTTACAGCAATTCGTAATTCTTTACTGTTAGGAGAAGAACAGATAGAATAAGCTCTTCTGATTTCTTTTCCCTCATGCATATATTTGATGTTCAAATATTGCCCGGCAATAAATTGATACGAAGCTTTTAATGGTTCAGGAACTTCAAATGCTATGGAAACAGCCTGACTGGTTTCCTTACGGATATCCTTAACTTTTAAAAGATTGAATTTAGACATATATAATATTAATTTCTGCAAATGTAGAAAAAATATAAAAACTTCCTTTATGACATCTGTCACCTTTATGAAATCTTTATGCATAGAATTTGGATGTATAAGTATTTTATGTATATTTGCTATACCTAAATTGTTTATCGATGAAAAAGCAACAGCAACTCTATAAAGGGAGTTTGAGTACTATTATTATGAAACTTCTGGAGCAAAAAGGAAAAATGTACGGTTACGAAATCACACAAAAAGTAAAAGAGATTACAGGGGGAGAGATGAATATTACCGAAGGAGCATTATACCCTGCCTTACATAAACTGGAGGCTGAAGGTCATCTGGATGTTGAAATGGAGAAAGTGGATGGAAGAATCCGTAAATATTACAGATTGACGGAAAGCGGGGAAAAGGAAACGGTTTCACGTATGGAAGAGCTTGAAAATTTTATCCGTAATATGCAAACGATTGTACGCCCTGATTTTGGTATGGAAGCATAGAGAATGTGAATCCGATAATTTTTGGATATATCAGATAAATGTGCTGTTAGATAGTCTACTGTAAATTTATGATGGTTAAGTATTTGATATTGATAAACATCTCAGCAGAATAAAAAATGATTGAAAGCATGAAAAAAATTAACGAGCAACAAGTAGAATTACTTTTTGAATTTACACGAAAACATTTTGTTGAATACTATGATGTTCAGGTAGAACTTGTAGACCACTTAGCAAATGGTATTGAAGAACAATGGCTGACACAACCTGATTTGACTTTTGATGCGGCTTTGAAAATAGAGTTTAAAAAATTCGGTATTTTCGGCTTTACCGATCTTGTAGCAAATAAACAAAGTGAATTGAGTAATTATTATTACAAATTGATCTGGAAGGAATTTAAGAATTTTTTCAACTTTCCAAAAGTAATTCTTACCATTGGTTTGCTATTCTTCTTTTATAATGTATATGCTGTTACAGGGGCAAATTTTACAATTACATATTTAGGCTATACGTGTTTTATGATAGCGTTACTTATTTATTGTCTGATTGATAATCTGATGTTTGTTAAAAAGCTTAAAAAAATAGAAACAGATAAAAAATGGCTGATTACAGGCGTTTCGCGTGTTGTATGTTGGACGCCTTTGTTTTTAGGCTTTTATTTAAGTAATAGTCTCTTTGGTTTTTTTGAGAACTCTCCGGCAATGACATCATCAGGATTGATAATTATAACCCTTATTTCTACTGTAAATAGTCTGCTGTTTTTGATTGTAAAAACAAAAATAAAACCTTTGTTTCTTGAGGAAGTGAAACTGGTGCAAAAACGTTTTGCATAATAGTTTTCTAATGGATGAAGAATTGTTTTAGTATAAAATGAAAATTAAAGACTACTTTCTGTAAACAATTCAAAATTATGAGCTAAACTTCTTATATTTGGTCTGAATAAAAAATCAGATATTAAGATGAAAAGATTTTTAAAATCCGCTGTCACAGTTGCTTTTATCTTCTTTATTTCAATGAATACTGCTTTTGCTCAGATGAGAACACATGAGTGGAAGGAGGCTTCTGAAGGAGGATATACTTATAAATATGTGACCAATGACCCCACCAACTCACGTTTTTATACTCTCAAAAACGGATTAACAGTAATATTGAGTCCTTCTAACAAAGAGCCGCGTATTCAGACTTACATTGCTACTAAAGCAGGTAGTAAGACGGACCCGGAAACCCATACCGGTTTGGCTCATTATTTAGAACATATGCTGTTTAAAGGAACAGATAAATTCGGTTCAAAAGACTGGGCAAAAGAAAAACCATTATTGGATCAAATAGATGCCTTATACGAAAGATATAATTCAACTACTGATGAAAACAAACGAAAGGAAATCTATAAAGAGATAGACCGTGTATCGGGAGAGGCAGCAAAGTATGCAATTGCCAATGAGTACGACAAGCTTATGAGCAGCATGGGAGCTGAAGGGACCAATGCTTTCACTTCTTTTGAGCAAACGGTATATGTAGAAAACATTCCAAGCAATGTTATGGATAAATTTCTGGCAGTACAGAGCGAGCGTTTCAGAAATCCGATTCTTCGTTTATTTCATACAGAATTAGAAGCTGTTTATGAGGAAAAAAACAGAGGTCTTGACAACGATGGACGTAAGGCTTTTGAAACCATGTTTGCGGCTATGTTTCCTAATAATAATTATGGAAAACAAACTACTATCGGTACTATCGAACACTTGAAAAACCCATCACTAAAAGCAATCAGAGAATATTTTACAACCTATTATGTTCCAAATAATATGGGGGTAATTATGTCAGGTGATTTTGACCCTACAGAAACGGTAAAAAAGATCGATGCTGCATTCAGCTATATGAAGTCCAAAGCCATTCCTGAGTATAAATTCGATCCTGAGAAACCAATTACAAAACCAATTGTAAAAGAAGTATACGGACCAAGTGCCGAAAGCATTATGCTTGGATTCCGTTTTCCCGGAGCAGGTACAAAAGATGCACAGATGCTTACGCTGTTAGGAAATATTCTTACTAACGGTTCGGCAGGTATGATTGATTTAAATCTGGTAAAATCTCAAAAGCTATTAGGAGCATATGCATTTCCGTATGTATTAAAAGATTACTCTATGTTGATTTTACAAGGAAACCCTACTCAGGGACAATCTTTGGATGAAGTTAAAAAATTGATTTTAGGACAAATTGATAAATTGAAAAAAGGAGATTTCCCGGATGATTTGATTGTTTCCATTATCAATAATAATAAAAAAGATGAAATCGCAACCAACGAGAGCTACAGTTCAAGAGCAAATGTGCTGATGGAATCTTTTACTTCCGAACTTGACTGGGCGAATGAATTAAGCTATAACGATCGCCTTACTCAAATTTCCAAGAAAGATATTGTTGATTTTGCGAACAAATATTTGAACAACGATAATTACGTAGCTGTTTACAAGCGCAAAGGAGAAGATAAAGATGTTGTTAAAGTTGAGAAGCCACCTATTACAGCTGTTTCTGTAAACCGTGAAGATCAGTCAGATTTTCTTAAAAAGGTTAATGAAATGCCTGAAAACGAAATCAAACCGGTTTGGGTAGATTATAGTAAAGATCTTCAAAAGACAGTATCTAACGATACCGAGATCCTTGCTGTAAAAAATAATGAAAACGAGTTGTTCAGTATGTATTATCAGTACAATACCGGTAAATGGAACAACAAATTACTTCCTTTAGCAGTCGACTATCTTGAGTATATTGGAACCAAACAAAAATCGAGTGAAGATTTCAGTAAGGAATTCTATAAATTGGCTTCTTCATTCAATGTATCTTCTTCCAATGAAGAAACTTATATTTCTATTTCCGGACTTAATGAAAACTTTGCTGCAACAGTAAGTTTAATACAGGATTTACTTAGAAATGCAGTTGCTGATGAAGAGGCATTGGCTTCTTACAAAGAGGGAGTGAAACAATCACGTGCAAATGCGAAGGAAAATAAAAATGCGATTATGAGTGGATTAAGAGCATACGCAAAATACGGAGCAAAAAATCCGTTTAATGATGTTCTTACAGATGCTGAGCTGGACGCTGTTAAAGCAAGTGATTTGGTGAAAATAATCCATGATCTGACTTTGACAAAACATCGCGTATTGTATTACGGACCAAAATCGGTAGATCAATTAGCAAAAGAATTAACACCGCTTAAAGCGAAAAATGCCAAATATGTTGCTATTCCAAAAGCAAAAATATTTAAAGAAGAGCCTACCGTGAAGAATAAAGTTTTATTTGCTGACTTTGATATGAAACAGGCAGAAGTTTTCTGGTTTAGAAACTCAGATAAATACAATGTTAAAAATGCACCGGTAGCTTCTTTATTCAACAGCTATTTTGGAGGAGGTATGGGTAGTATTGTATTCCAGACCATTCGCGAATCTAAGGCGTTGGCATATTCAACGTATGCGTATTTTGGACAGGCATCTAAAAAAGAAGATTTGAATTCTGTAGGTGCTTATGTAGGTACACAGGCAGATAAATTTAACGATGCCGTAGAAGGTATGAATGAGCTTTTAAATGATTTACCAGAATCTAATAAAGCATTACAGACAGCCAAAGAAAGCTTGCTGAAATCTCTTGCAAGTGAGCGCATCACGAATGCATCAATATTGATGAGCTATTTGTCTGCTGAAAAATTAGGTAATAAAACAGACATCAGAAAAGAAGTATATGATAAAGTGCCTACTTTAAACTATCCTGACTTGAAAGTATTCCATGATAAGGAAATGAAAAACAAACCTTATGTTTACTGTGTTTTGGCAAAAACAGATGCTATAAAACAAGAAGACCTTAAAAAGATTGGGGAGGTAAAAACCCTGACGCTTAAAGAAATCTTCGGATATTAATAAAATAAATTTTTTGAAGCCCGGAAATCTGTATTAGGTTTCCGGGCTTTTTAATTACAGAATATTTTTTCTCCTGAACAAAGCAAAAGATAATGTCAAAAGTAAAATTTATCATAAATCAGATTTCTGTTCATCAGAGATTAGTATCTTTAACCTCGTCATAATGTTTAAATTCAGAATAGGATGAAAAATATAATAATGGTTTTTATACTTTCGTTATACGGATATATCGGTTTTGCACAGGATGCTGCTTTTAAAAAAGACATTTTGAGGTTTAATGAAATTACGGGCTTTACAGCTAAAATAGAGGCTGTAAAAACGGGTGTTCTTGAAAGTTTATCTGATGAGGGAAAAAAGCGTTTCTCTGAAGAATTTGATACTGCTTTTACAACGTTTAAAGAAAAATCAGCGGCATTATTTGCACAATACTATACCCATGATGATTTTAAATCTACCATTAAACATTTTGAAGAAACAAACGAGGTCAACCTTCCAGAAATTGTCAAAGGAGAAGAGTTTTCGAAAGCCTATCAGAAATTAAATGAAGAGTTTAGTGTGGCTGTTCAGAAAGCTTATCTCAAAGAACAGTAAAAGATAAAAAGCAGCTCTTATGAGCTGCTTTTTATCTTTTGTTCGAATTGTTTCTTTGATTCGTATCACTCGATCTGTTTCCAGAGTTGTTACTACTGTCAGATTTGTTTACCGATCTTGAAGAACTTTCACGTGTTCCGTTATTTCGGTCTCTATTGTTATTGTTCTGTGCAGGATTCTCTCTGCCTCCGGGTTTGTTGCTGTTTTTTTGATTAAAACTTCCGCAGCTGTACAGCAAAGCAGCTGTAAATAATAGCATACATATTTTCTTCATGACAAATAGAATTTTACGAATAATATTCAAATATCAAGCCAGAATTATTTAATCTCAGTAAGAAATGTATTCTTAGGATGTCTTACTTTTTTCATATTCACAAGCCAGTCTCCTTCAACATCTCTTTTTCCTAACGTAAGAATTGTTGTAGACTTTAGGCCTTTTTCCTCTAATCCTAACAGTTTATCCAAGTCTGCATTAACGAATCCTTCCATAGGAGTCGCGTCTACCTTTAGCATTGCAGCAGCAGCAATTGCTATACCAAATCCGATATATGCCTGTTTCGCAGCATGTGCAGCTTGCTGTTCTTCACTCATTGCATATAGCTGAGCTTTTAACCCTGCTTTATACTCATCAGTAGTTTCCAGAGGAAGTCCTCTTTCTGTGTTCATATGATCAAAAATGGCATCAATTCGTTCATCCGTATATTTATCCCATGCTGCAAACACAAGAACATGAGAACCATCTGTAATCTGAGACTGACCGTATGCAATAGGTTGTATTTTTTCTCTCAATTCTTTGTTACTGATTGAAAAAACCTGAAAGGGCTGTAAGCCAGACGAAGTAGGTGCCAGATAGGCAGCTTCTATGATTTCATTTACTAATTCTTGCGGAACAACATAAGAATCATCCATTTTCTTTGTTGCGTATCTCCAGTTTAGTGCTTCTAATAATTGCATAATCAAATTTTTTTCAAAAATACAACAATTCTAAAAGAGCTGTCTTAATCTACGTTAATAAATCAAAAGGTATATGTCTTGTTTGGAGTGATACAATAGTCTAAAGGAATGTCTGTCTCGAAAACATCATTTATATGAGGAACTGCTTCAAATAAGGAAAGTCCTATTTTAATGACTTCTTTGGGACATTCCGATAAAAACTGATCGTAAAATCCTTTTCCATAACCGATTCGGTTTCCTTTTTCATCAAATGCCAGTAACGGGATAAAAACAACTTCAATGGCATCAGGTAAAACCGAAATACCACCAACCGGTTCCGGAATGTTCCATGCATTTTTTTTGATTACGGTATTGTCCGTAAGTAAGAAGTGATGCATACTGCGGGTTTCAAAATCTGTAGAAGAAATTATAATATTTTTATCTTTTCCCTGTAAAATATGCATCAGATATTCTGTGTTGATTTCCTTGTTTTCGGTAATAGACATAAAAATATGGTAATTTGTTTTGTCCCAGACGGGGAGCCTCAGGCTGTTATTGGCGATAAGTAAACTTTGTTCTTCAATTGTTTCCTCAGGCAATTGCAGACGCAGTTCCCTGTATTTTTTTCGTAAATCGACTTTATTCATTTTTACTGATTAATTGTGTTGAAATATGGTAGATAGCATCTCCCTGAAAAACAATCGGCCCCTGATTTTCGTTGATGATATAGCCGGAATTAGGAGCAATAACTTTCTCTTCAACAGCACCATATGGATCTGTGATTTTTCCTAAAATTTGTCCTTCGATAACATAATCGCCATATCTTACGTCACTGCGAAACAATCCTGAATACTGTGCTCTGATCCATGAAGAACTTTCTATAAAAATGGTATTGTGATTCGATAACGGAACTTCAAACTTTTTGTTGAGCATGTTGAGACTGGAGAGAAAACGCATCGACCCTTCAATGCCTTCTTGTACCACTTCTCTGTTAATATCTAATGATTTTCCTCCTTCAAAAAGAATGTATTGAATGCCCAATTCATCACAGGCATTTCTAAAAGAACCTTCAATATTTTTTGAATACAATACAAATGGAGGATCAAATGCTTTTGCCATTTTTTCCAGGGCTTCATTTTCAAATTCAATACGGATCTGCGGAGCATTAAAACGTGCTTTTCCACCGGCATGGAAATCAATGACGTAATCTACCAATGGTAAAATGTCTTTGATCAGGCGATATGCAAACCGACTGGCGAGAGAACCGTTAGCACTACCCGGAAATACCCTGTTCAGATCCCGACCATCAGGAAATTCCCGCGATTGGTTTACAAAACCAAAAACATTGATCAGCGGAATACAAATAATGGTTCCTATATTGGGCTCATTGATTTTCTTTGTAATGAGCTGTCTTACAATTTCTACCCCGATCAGTTCATCTCCATGCAGTCCAGCACTGAATAATACCGTAGGTCCAGGATGAATAGAACGCGAAACGATAACCGGGATTTTTAACTCCGTCATCGTGTGTAAAGTTGCAATCTGTAATTCGATGATCTTGGTTTCACCCGGAATTACTGTTTTATTGAGTAAAGTAAAATCTTTAAATTCAAACATGTTATTCAATTGAGTTTTTAAATTTATAAAATATTCGCCAAAACAAAGAAACGGATATCTTTTATTGCTATATAAAAACTAACTTTGTTGTATTAAAGAACAAAAAATGACGCAATTTTCGCAGATAGAGTTACAAATAAAGACCTTGCCTGACCAACCCGGTGTTTATCAGTTTTTTGATAAAGACGGTAAAATACTGTATGTTGGAAAAGCAAAAAATCTTCGGAAAAGAGTCAATTCATATTTTAATAAGGTACATGATTATGGGAAAACCAATGTACTGGTTCGTAAAATTGTTGCGATAAAGCACATTGTAGTGCCAAACGAAAGCGAGGCACTTCTATTAGAGAATAACCTTATAAAAAGATTGCAGCCGAGGTACAATGTTTTGCTCAAAGATGACAAAACCTATCCCTGGATTTGTGTTAAAAATGAGCCTTTTCCCAGAGTGTTTTTAACGCGGCGTATGATTAAGGACGGATCAGATTATTACGGACCATATACCAGCGTAAAAACAGCACATATTCTTTTAGATCTTATAAAAGAATTATATCCGCTGCGGACATGTACATATGATCTTAGCCTTGAAAATATACGAAAAGGAAAATATAAGGTATGTCTGGAATATCATATTGGCAATTGTGAAGGACCGTGTGAAGAATTGGAACTCCTCCCTTCTTATGAAAATAAGATCAAGGCAATAAAAAATATTTTAAGGGGGAACTTTAAAGAAAATGTCAAAGAGTTCAAAGCATTAATGACACATTTTGCTCAGGATATGAAATTTGAAGAAGCTCAGAAAATCAAAGAGAAGATAGATATTCTTGAAAACTATCAGTCAAAATCAACTGTTGTTAATCCACGGATTACAAATGTAGATGTATTCTCTATCATTTCTGATGAAAGCATGGCGTATGTCAATTTTCTTCAGATTGCTCACGGAGCGATCATTCGCTCCCATACATTGGAACTAAAGAAAAAGTTAGATGAAGCAGATGTTGATCTCCTGCAATTGGCAATAGTGGAACTTCGGGAAAGATTTAATTTATTATCTAAGGAAATTATTGTACCTTTTGAGGTGGATTTAGGTACGGAATTTACAATTACGATTCCTAAGTTGGGGGATAAAAAGCAATTGCTTGATTTATCAGAGAGAAATGCAAAGTATTACCGACTGGATCAGTTGAAACAGATTAAAATTGTAGATCCGGACAGACATACGAACCGGATTATGGCACAAATGAAAAAGGATTTACGTTTGTCAGTTGAACCCAGACATATTGAATGTTTTGATAATTCCAATATTCAGGGAACAAATCCGGTCGCTGCGTGTGTTGTGTTTAAAGACGGTAAGCCGAGTAAAAAGGATTATCGACATTTTAACATAAAAACAGTAGAAGGACCAAATGACTTTGCTTCTATGGAAGAGGTGGTATACAGAAGATATAAAAGGCTGTTGGATGAAGAGCAGCCATTGCCTCAATTAATTATTATTGATGGTGGTAAAGGGCAGTTATCTTCTGCTTTAAAAAGTTTAGATGATTTAGGATTAAGGGGTAAAATTGCCATAATAGGTATTGCCAAACGTCTGGAAGAATTGTTTTATCCGGGTGATTCCGTTCCGTTATATCTTGATAAAAAATCAGAAACATTAAAAATAATCCAACACCTGCGAAATGAGGCTCATAGATTTGGCATTACCTTTCACAGAGATAAACGCAGTAAAAATGCCATTCAGTCTACCATTACTCAGATACCCGGAATAGGAGATAAAACAATGGAAAAATTACTGGCTGAGTTCAAATCTGTAAAAAGATTACAGCTGGCTCCGCAAACAGAAATAGAAAAAGTAATCGGTAAATCGAAAACATTAAAAGTAATAGAATACTTTAAAAATAAATAAACATGAAAACACTTACCTTTCTTTTATGCGTGATAATGAGTTTTAGTGTAGCAAAAGCACAGGAAAATCAGCGAAAAAAAGTAGGGGTAGTGTTAAGTGGCGGAGGTGCGAAAGGGCTAGCGCACATTGGAGTTTTAAAAGTACTTGAAGAAAACGGCGTAAAAGTAGATTATATAGCGGGTACAAGTATGGGGGCGATCATTGGAGGCTTATACGCATCAGGATATACCGCCAGTGAACTTGATTCAATCTTTAAAAATGTAGATACTGAAGCCTTATTGCAGGATTATATTCCGAGAATATCAAAATCATTTTATGAAAAGAGAAATGATGAAATATATGCACTTCAGCTTCCTTTTGATGATTTCAAAATAGGAATGCCCGCTGCGTTATCAAAAGGAATGTATAATTATAATTTACTTTCAGGACTCTTACTGCATGTAAGGCATGAAAGAGATTTCAATAAACTGGCTATTCCGTTTTTATGTATTGCTACGGATATAGAATCCGGTAAGCAGGTCATTCTGGATAAGGGTATACTGCCTCAGAGTATATTGGCAAGTGGTGCCTTCCCTTCGTTATACTCCCCGGTAGAAATAGATGGTAAATTGCTTATTGATGGGGGAGTGGCAAATAACTATCCTATAGATGAACTACGCAAAATGGGAGCAGAGATTGTTATTGGAGTTGATGTTCAGGATGGATTAAAAAACAGAGAAGATATAAGAGGGGCATCGGATATTTTATTGCAGATATCGAACTTTTCAATGGTTCAGGATATGAACCGTAAAATTCGGGAAACTGACATATACATAAAACCCGATATCAAAGGATATTCTGTGATTTCCTTTAGAGAAGGAAGTGATATTATTAAAAAAGGAATTGAAGCGGCTGCTCCGTTTACTGAAGAGTTCAAAAAAATGGGAAGGCCTGAATATATCAATAACCCTCCGAGTTTCAGAGAAAAATACAAAGGTGATCTGTGTATATCAAGAGTGGAAATTAATGAAATGGAAAACTTCACTTCCAACTATGTGTATGGTAAACTTAAGTTTACACCCAACACAACATTGACTTTTGATAATTTCTCTACTGGAATCAATAATATGAACGGTACTCAGAACTTTAGCAGTATTGTATACGGTTTTGCTGAAGAAGACGGAGGAGATGTTTTGAAATTAAACCTGAAAGAAGCAAAAACCCAACGCTATCTTAAATTTGGTTTGCATTTTGATAATCTCTACAAAAGTGCTGCTTTAGTGAACGTTACACAAAAAAAGCTCTTGTTTAAAAATGATGTTATTTCGCTTGATTTGGGAGTTGGTGATCAGTTTCGTTATAATCTGAATTATTATGTAGATAATGGTTATCGATGGAGCGTTGGTTTTCAGTCTAAGCTCAACAAGATTTCGCGTAATATCAATCGTCCGATCACAAGCAACTTTATAGAACTGCCTACTTTGCCTAACAGTCTGAGTTTAGATCTTGTTGATGTTACCAACCGTCTTTATTTTCAAACATTTTACAGAGATCAGTTTCTTGTCGCGGTAGGATTGGAGCATAAATTCAATCAGGTCGATATTAAAAATCTGATTTTTGATATGCCGTGGATAGATAAAAGCCATTATTTATCTGCTTATGGAAATATTGTATTCGACACGTATGATAACAAATATTTTCCGCGGAAAGGTGTAATATTTAATGCAGAATATAAAAACTACTTTCATTCATCAGATTATACAGGAAATTTTAAGAATTTCTCACAGATCAATGCAGAATTAGGAACTGTAAGAACTTTTTTTGATAAAGTTAGTGTTGAAGCTAAAGCTGAAATTGGTGCCACTCTGGGAAGTGAATCTACCAGTTTTCTACAATACTTTTTTGGAGGATATGGTTTTCAGTCCGTTTATAATGTTAAACAATTTTATGGATATGATTTTTTGAGTGTATTTGATGATTCCTATGTAAAAGTGCTTTTTAGAGTGGACTATGAGGTTTTTAATAAACATCATCTGAACATAGCGGCTAATTATGCACAGATAGGTAACAATATTTTTCAATATTCAGACTGGCTTTCAAAACCAAAATTCAATGGTTATGCCATCGGCTACGGATATCAGGCAATTATCGGACCAATAGAAATTAAACATAGCTGGTCACCCGATACAAAAAATCATTACACATGGTTTAGTGTTGGTTTTTGGTTTTAATTCCCAAAAACTTCTAAAATTAACAGGTATCTATTGTTAGTCGAAAAAAAAATAGATATTTTTGTTAGATATGAAAAATTGGAACGGACTTTTATCACATCTTAAATATCTCATCAAGAGAAATCCTGAATGAGAAGCACCTGCTTATTAGGTATTTTATAAACAAACTAAAAGAATAGCGTTATGCCAATGTATCATAAATTGGGAAATATCCCTCCAAAAAGACATACTATATTTCGTAAACCGAACGGAGATCTTTACTACGAACAATTGTTCGGAACTATAGGATTTGATGGAATGTCTACCAACATGTATCATGAACATCGTCCTACACAGGTAAAGGAAATCAAGGGTTCTTATAGTGTAGCTCCTAAAATTGCAAAAGCAAATAACATTCAGTCATACCGTTTTCGCGGATTTCAGGTAGATCCGGTTGCTGATTATCTTGAAAGCAGAAAAGCTGTACTGACCAATAGTGATTGCACTATTGTTTTGGCTGCTCCAAGCGGTAAGACACAGGAATATTTTTATAAAAATACCGACGCTGACGAATTGATCTTCATCCACAGAGGTACAGGAGTCGTTCGTACAATGTTAGGAAATCTTGATTTCAAATACGGTGATTATATTCTGATACCAAGAGGTATTATCTATAAGATAGACTTTGATTCGGAAGATAATCGTTTGTTTATTGTGGAATCAAGAAGACCAATTTATACCCCTAAACGTTACAGAAACTGGTTCGGACAATTGTTAGAGCATTCTCCGTTTTGTGAGAGAGACATCCGCCGTCCGGAAAAACTGGAAACGTATGACGAAAAAGGTGAGTTTTTAATAAAAGTTAAAAAACAGGATGAAATCTTTGATATGGTATATGCAACACATCCTTTCGATGTAATTGGTTATGATGGTTATAACTATCCATATGCTTTTTCAATTCATGATTTCGAACCCATTACAGGAAGAATCCATCAACCGCCACCAGTACATCAAACTTTTGAAACAGATGCCTTTGTTGTCTGTTCATTTGTTCCGCGACTATATGATTATCATCCGGAATCTATTCCGGCTCCCTACAATCACAGTAATATTGACTCAGATGAGGTGCTTTACTATGTAGACGGTGATTTTATGAGTAGAAATGATATAGGACCAGGACATATATCACTGCATCCGGCTGGTATTCCGCACGGACCACACCCGGGAGCTGTCGAGAGAAGTATCGGGGCTAAAGATACACAGGAATTAGCTGTAATGGTAGACACCTTTAAGCCTTTAATGGTTACAGAAGAAGCAATGAAAATTGCTGATGAGAAGTATTACCAGTCATGGCTGGATTAAGCTGCTCATCATAGTACAACAAAACAACAAAATTTAAAAAAATTAAAATGGACAATAATTTAAAATCAGTAGAATTCGGATTAGAAAAAATATTTGAAGGAGCTCAGGATTTCTTGCCTTTATTGGGTACAGATTACGTTGAGTTTTATGTAGGTAATGCAAAACAGGCAGCGCACTTTTACAAAACTGCATTCGGTTTCCAGTCATTGGCGTATGCAGGATTAGAAACCGGTATCAGAGACAGAGCATCTTATGTATTGAAACAGGACAAAATCCGAATTGTATTGACTACAGCGTTAAATAGTGAATCTCCTATTGGTGAGCATGTGAAAAAACATGGAGATGGAGTAAAAGTAGCAGCACTTTGGGTTGAAGATGCACGCTCTGCCTATGAAGAGACGATTAAAAGAGGAGCAAAATCTTTTATGGAGCCAACTGTTGAAAAAGACGAGTTTGGTGAAGTTGTCCGCGCTGGAATTTACACATATGGTGAAACAGTACATATGTTTGTAGAACGCAAAAATTACAACGGTGTATTTTTACCGGGATATAAAGTATGGGAATCTGATTATAAACCAGAACCTGTTGGCTTAAAGTATATTGACCACATGGTAGGTAATGTTGGTTGGAATCAGATGAATAACTGGGTAAAATGGTACGAAGAAGTAATGGGATTCGTAAATTTCCTTTCGTTTGATGATAAACAAATCAATACAGAATATTCTGCTTTGATGTCTAAAGTAATGTCTAATGGAAACGGTCGTATCAAATTCCCTATTAATGAGCCTGCAGAAGGTAAAAAACGTTCTCAGATTGAAGAATATTTAGACTTCTATGAAGGAGAAGGTATTCAACATATCGCTGTAGCTACAGATGATATTCTTTCAACGGTGTCGCAAATGAAAGCAAGAGGAGTAGAGTTTTTAAGTACGCCACCACAAGCTTACTATGATGCTATTCCTGAGCGTTTAAAAGATCATATGTCAAAGTTTAAAGAAGATATTAATGAACTTCAAAAACTTGGAATTATGATTGATGCGGATGAAGAAGGTTATCTGTTGCAGATTTTTACCAAGCCGGTTGAAGATCGTCCGACCGTATTTTTCGAAATTATTCAACGTATGGGAGCAAGAGGTTTTGGAGCTGGAAACTTTAAAGCGCTTTTTGAATCGATTGAAAGAGAACAAGAGAAAAGAGGTACGCTGTAAATAGTGAATAAACCAATTAAAAGTTAAAGTTTTGTTAATGTGTTTAGTGGTGTTATTTAGTGTTTAATAATCACTATATTTGCACCCACAAAATACAGGGCGTCGTAATCCGTATTTTGTAAAATAAATTTTTCATAATTTATAGTTTTTTGGTTGGTTAATAGCATAAAAGCTCAGTTATTTGTTTAACTGGGCTTTTTGTTTTCTTTTTTCTTTGGAATAATTATTGCTTTTTTTATCTTAACACAAAAAAATAAATATGAAAAAGTATCTGCAAATAATGCTGTTTTTTATAACACTAAATGTGTTTTCACAAACGGCATATAAGGAAGGGGAACATTTTAAATTTAAGATTTCTTATGGTATAATCAATGCCGGAGTTGCCACTTTAGATTTGAAAAGTACTACTTATAACGGAAAATCGGTTTATCATGCTAAAGGAGTCGGTTATACAACCGGTATTACAAAAACATTTTTTAAAGTATATGATGATTATCAAAGTTATTTTGATAAAAAAACAGGTGTTCCCTATCGTTATATACGCAAGATAGATGAAGGAGGTTATACAAAAAATCAGGAGGGATTTTTTGATCATTCTTCAAAAACGGTATTGGTAAAAGATTATAAAGGAAAAACAAACAGCACTTTCAATGTTACTACCAATGTACAGGACATTGTTTCTTCTTTCTACTATTTGAGAAATCATCCAAAAATAGACAAACTCAAAAATGGAGAGTCAATCGAAATAGACATGTTTTTTGATGATGAAATATATAAATTTAAACTAAAATTTATTGGTAAAGAAGAAATTAAAACTAATTTTGGTAAAATAAATACATTAAAATTTAGACCATTAGTACAATCAGGACGTGTTTTTAAAGAACAAGAGAGTTTAACTGTATGGATTTCAGACGATGCAAACAAAATTCCTCTGAAAGTTCAGGCGAGTTTAGCAGTAGGTTCTCTTAAAGCAGAGTTGGTTAAATACAGTGGCCTGAAGCAAAAGTTAGGAACTAAATGAAGATAACAGGACAACAGAAAAATAAATTAGAAGCCTTAGATCAGAAATTCAAAAATATTGATCAGAAATTAGATACCCATCTGGAAGGTCTGTTGTGGCAGAAGCCTATTACTTATTGGGATTATATACAGACAGATGCTTTGCTTGGTTTACAGATTCAGCGTTCTGTATTGCCAGATGAAATGGTATTTATCATGTACCATCAGGTAAACGAGTTATTGTTTAAAATGATCTTGTGGGAGATGAATCAGGTGTGTCATGCACCAGAACTTACAACTATATTTTTTACGGAACGACTCAACCGTATCAGCCGCTATTTTAATATGCTTACAACCTCGTTTGATATTATGAGAGACGGAATGGAACCTGAGCAGTATTTGAAATTTAGAAATACGCTCACTCCTGCGAGTGGTTTTCAGAGTGCCCAGTACCGTTTGATCGAATTTGCTTCTACAGACCTTATCAATCTTATTGATGCGCGTTATAGAGAAACGATTGACAGAAATACGTCTTTTGAACATGCTTTTGAGCATTTATATTGGCAGGCAGCCGGAAAAGATTATAAAACGGGAAAAAAATCGTATCTGATCAATGAATTTGAAAAGAAATATAAAAAGGAATTTATTGATTTCATGCAAGAGTATAATGAAATTAATCTATGGCAGAAATTCAAGGAGTTACCTATAGAAGATCGACAAAATGAAGAATTAATTGATGCGATGCGTCACTACGATAAGACAGTAAATATTACATGGGTTATCGGTCATTTTAAAGCAGCTAAAAAATATATAGAAAGCGAACACGGACCGCAGGAAGCAACCGGAGGAAGTGATTGGAAAAAATATATGTTGCCGGAATACCAGCGAAGAATATTTTTTCCTGAATTATGGAGTGAAGAAGAGTTGAAAAATTGGGGTAAAGGAGCTTTATAATATGCAGCAATTAAAATATATATGCTTTCTATTTTTGGTAGTTACCATCATTTCCTGTTCAGGAAAGAAAGGGGATAATGAAGAAGAGTTTGTAATCGAAAATGACAGTACTGAAATCAATACAGAAGTTGCTTTTGGCTTTCAGTTAAATGAATACAGAGTTGAACGGGATACTATAAAAAGAGGAGATAATATTAGTTTAATTTTAGCGCGTCACAATTTTGATGCTACCGAAATAAGTCAGATTGTTGAAAAAGTGCGTGATTCGTTTGATATACGTAATATCAGAGCTGGTAATACATTGACATTATTAAAAAGTAAAACAGACCCCCCTAAACTGGAAGTGTTGATTTATGAACCCAATAAAATGGGATTTAATGTTATCGATTTCAGAGATTCAACAAGAGCGTATACCGTAAACTACCCGATAACTTACAAAGTAAAAACTGTTGCCGGCTCAATTGACGGATCTTTATCCAGTTCTCTCGCCAGAGAAGGATTGGATGCTGGGCTGACTTCCAAGCTATCAAAATACTTTGCTTGGTCGATTGACTTTTTTAAATTCAAAAAAGGAGATAAATTTGCCTTATCAGTAAGGGAAAAATACATCAATGACTCGATTTATATTGGAACCGAAGAAATATTAGGGGCTTATTTTGAATACAAAGATAAAGATGTGTATGGGTTTCCATACGGATCAGAAAATCAAAAAAATGTGGAGTTTTTCGATGAAAATGGTAAGCAGATGAAAACAATGTTTTTAAAAGCTCCTTTGAAGTATTTTCACATTACTTCTAAATTTACGAACAGTCGTTTTCATCCGGTTCAGAAAAGATGGAAAGCACATAACGGAACTGATTATGCGGCACCTCATGGAACACCGATTATGACTACTGCAGCAGGAACAGTGATAGAAACCGGATATTCATCCGGAAACGGAAATTATGTAAAAGTAAAACATGATGGTACCTATACAACACAATATTTGCATATGAGCAAGATATTGGTAAAGCGTGGACAACGTGTCACACAAGGGCAGACAATCGGTAGGGTAGGAAGTACCGGATTAGCTACGGGACCACATGTATGTTACCGCTTCTGGAAAAACGGAGTACAGGTAGATCCGTTAAGACAAAACCTTCCAACGTCACAGTCAATGAGCAAAGCCCAGTTGCCTGCTTATCTGGCAAAAATAAAACCCATAAAAGAGGCGATGGATGCCGAATTAAGTGAAAAATTCCAACATTAATTATGTTTGTAAAAGATAATCCGTCAGGAACTGTTTCCTGGGAGAATTTGAGAAATCATTTCTTTGAGATGCAGTACGTGAAAATGCAGGAATTGTTCAATGAAGACGAAGACCGCATTAAAAAGTTCCACATTCGTTGGAAAGATTTTATCGTTGATTTTTCTAAAAACAGGATAAATGATACTACTCTTCGGTTATTAGTGGATTTTGCCAATGAAATGAAGCTCTCACAAGGTATTGAAGCTCTTTTCAATGGCGAACTGATTAACGAAACAGAGAAAAGAAGTGTATTACATACTGCTTTAAGAGATACAAAAAATAAGTCAGCTGTTACCGAAGAAATAAAGGAAACTCTTTTCAGAATCAAAATGTTTTCTGATAAAGTGATTAAAGGCGAATACAAATCTACTTCAGACAAACCTTTTACAGATATTGTAAATGTGGGCATTGGAGGTTCTGATTTAGGTCCGAAAATGGTTGTAGAAGCCCTGGGCAATTACCGCAATCATCTCAAAACTCATTTTGTTTCTAATATTGATTTTGATGCGATTGATGAATTGTTAAAAAAGCTCAATCCTGAAACAACTCTTGTTATTGTAGTTTCTAAATCATTTACCACAAAAGAAACTATTGAAAATGCGATTCTTTTTAAGAACTGGCTTATCGAATACAAACAGGATGTGTCTAAACATATTATTGCCGTTTCTACTAATAAGGATGAAGCGCAGGCTTTTGGCATTCAGGAGCAGAACATTTTTCCCATGTGGGATTTTGTTGGCGGCCGTTTTTCTTTGTGGAGTGCTGTAGGTATCAGTATTGCTTTGTCAGTAGGTTATGCTCATTTTGAGGACTTACTTAAAGGAGCCGAATCAATGGATGAACATTTTAAACAGGAATCTTTTGATAAGAATATACCAGTTGTACTGGCCTTACTGAGTATTTGGTATAATAATTTTTTTGGTTTTGAAACGGAAGTTGTTATTCCATATGCAAATAAACTGATAGACTTTCCGGCTTACCTGCAACAGGTGACGATGGAAAGTAACGGAAAGAATATTGACAGGGCTCAAAATCCCGTAAACTATCAGACAGGAACTATTGTGTGGGGTGAAATAGGTACAAATTCGCAACATGCCTTTTTTCAGCTTTTTCATCAGGGAACCAAAATAATTCCTGTTGATTTTATCGGCTTTATCAATCCATTTAATGAATCGGATATGCATGACCTGCTTATGGCTAACTTTTTTGCTCAAAGCGAAGCTCTACTGAATGGAAAAGTAGGCAATTATGTAGAACAACCTCAGGAAGATGATGTAAACGCTGTATATAAAGGCTTTTTAGGAAATAGGCCTTCCAATACCTTTTTAATAGAAAAACTTACACCAGAAAGCTTAGGAAAGCTTCTGGCAATTTATGAACACAAAACATTTGTTCAGGGCTATTTATGGAATATCTATAGTTTTGATCAGTTTGGAGTAGAGTATGGTAAAAAACTGGCAGAATCAATTAGGGAAGAAATTCAAAATAAACATATAAAAGCCCATGATTGTTCTACTACATTTTTATTAGAGAACTATTTGAAATATAGAAAAAAGACCTTGTAAAAAGGTCTTTTTTTATTTTAAATCTTCAATATAGACTCTGACAGGTATCGTGAAAATTCTTTTTACGGGTCCTGAGAGCGTTTTTGCAGGTATCCACCTTGAGGAAGTAATCACACGAACACTTTCTTTATAGAAACTGTTTTCAACAGTTGTATTTACAGGTTTGAAATCAACCGGTTTACCCTCCTTATCAATTGTAAACATCAGATAGAGCATATAAGTAGTCGATTTCTGTTCTGCTTTCGGAATATCTTCTAAAGTAACATTGTTGAAATTGAAGTTTTTGGTAAAATAATTATAAAAATTATTCATTCCGCCTTTATAGCTTGCTTCCGAGATGACATCTTCATTTTCTGAAAGATTTTCTTTTATCTTTTCTAAATCAACCCGGAACAATGTGTTTTCTTTTTGTTGCAAAGAATCTGTCTGACAGAAAGCATGAGAGAAAATCAAATAAAACAGAGCTGTAAGTATCGTTTTTTTCATTATAGTTCGTCTAATTTAGTTAATAAATCCAAAGCCTTAGAAATACTTTTTACCTGATCAAATGTTAGCAGCAGACGCAGTCCGTTTTTCGTTTCTTTTTCTTTTAACGTTGCCAGATTCGCATACGCCTGTATGAATAACAATACTTTTTTAAATCGGTTGGACTGATAAAAATCAGATTGCTGGTCAGAAATAAAGTAACCAATCATTTTTCCCTGTTTAAGCAATAGCTTTTCAATTCCGATAGAGCTGGCAATCCACTTAATACGAACGCTGTCTAAAAGATTTTTTGCCTGCTTTGGCAATGCCCCGAATCGGTCAATGAGTTTCTGTTCATATTGTTTGAGATCGTTTTCGTTTTTCAGCGTGCTCAGTTCATTATATAACGTTAAACGTTCAGAAACATTGTTAATATATTCGTCCGGAAAAAGAATTTCAAAATCAGATTCAATGACAATATCTTTTACATAGACCTTATTTTCTATATGATTGTCTTCTTCATATAAGTCCTTAAATTCATTTTCTTTAAGTTCATCAATAGCTTCATTCATGATTTTTTGATACGTTTCAAAACCGATCTCATTGATAAAGCCACTTTGCTCTCCGCCTAACAAATCACCGGCACCTCTGATTTCAAGGTCCTTCATAGCAATATTGAATCCGCTGCCCAGATCGCTGAATTGTTCCAGTGCCTGAATCCGTTTGCGGGCGTCTTCTGTCATTGCTGAGTACGGTGGACAGATGAAATAACAAAAAGCTTTTTTATTGCTTCGTCCTACGCGACCTCTCATCTGATGTAAATCGGATAAACCAAAGTTATTGGCATTATTAATGAAAATAGTGTTGGCGTTTGGCACGTCAAGACCACTCTCAATAATAGTTGTTGCTACAAGTACATCAAAATCACCTTCCATAAAGGAGAGCAACAGATCTTCCAGTTTTTTACCATCAAGTTGTCCGTGTCCGACTCCAACTTTTGCATTGGGAACAAGGCGTTGGATCATCCCGGCAACCTCCTTAATATTTTCAATTCTGTTGTGTATGAAATACACCTGTCCGCCTCTTTCAATTTCATAAGAAATAGCATCTCTTATGACTTCTTCATTAAAACCAACCACATTAGTTTCAATGGGATACCTGTTGGGCGGTGGAGTTGTAATTACGGATAAATCTCTTGCAGCCATTAATGAAAACTGTAATGTTCTCGGTATTGGAGTAGCGGTAAGCGTAAGTGTATCTACATTTTGGGAAATGGTTTTAAGCTTGTCTTTAACTGCGACACCAAATTTTTGCTCTTCATCAATGACCAATAACCCCAGATCTTTAAAAACTACATTTTTACTTACCAGCTGATGGGTTCCGATGATGATATCTACTTTACCTTCTTGAAGTTCTTTGAGTGTTTCGGACTTTTGCTTGGCAGTTTTGAAACGGTTCAGATAGCTTACTTTCACCGGCATTTCTTTGAGCCTTTCAGAAAATGTACGGTAATGCTGAAACGCAAGAATGGTTGTTGGTACCAGTACAGCCACCTGTTTTCCGTTATCTACAGCTTTAAAAGCTGCTCTGATGGCCACTTCTGTTTTACCGAAACCGACATCTCCACATACCAAACGATCCATAGGACGATCGCTTTCCATGTCTGCTTTTACATCAATAGTTGCTTTCATCTGATCAGGAGTGTCTTCATAGATAAAACTGCTTTCAAGCTCAGCCTGTAAATAGCTGTCCGGAGCTGATGCGAAACCTTTTTCCAGACGGCGTTTTGCATAAAGTTGTATCAAATTAAAGGCAATGTGTTTTACACGGGCTTTGGTTTTTTGTTTTAATGCTTTCCATGCATTAGAACCCAGTTTGTATATTTTAGGAGGAGTTCCGTCTTTCCCGTTGTATTTAGATATTTTATGTAAAGAATGGATGCTTACATATACAATATCATTATCTGCATACACGAGTTTGATGGCTTCCTGTGTTTTCCCTTCTACCTGTATCTTCTGTAAACCGCCAAATTTGCCAATTCCGTGATCTATATGGGTTACATAATCTCCTACAGAAAGAGTGGTTAATTCTTTGAGAGTAATAGACTGCTTTTTGGTATAGCCGTTTTTAATGTTGAATTTGTGATAACGTTCAAAAATCTGGTGATCAGTATAACAGGCAATCTGAAGTTCTTCATCGACAAACCCTTGAAACAGAGGCATGACAATGGTTTCGTATTGTGCTACTTTTTGAGTGTTATCATCTTTAAAACTTTCAAATATTTCGTGAAAACGTTTCGCCTGAGTATCGTTGGAACAATACAGGTAATTAGAAATACCGTTTTGAGTATTTTCGTTGAGATTTTCGATCAATAAGTCAAATTGTTTATTGAAAGAAGGTTGTGGCCTTACATGAACCTCAAGGTTTTTGCTGTAAGAAATATCCTGAGAATTGCTTAAACCGATGCAGCTGAATTTTTCCAGAGCATCAAAAAAGCTTTTTCCATTTACAAACATCTGTTCAGGACTTGCATGACGCACATTCTCTCCCAATTGGTTAAAAGCTTCTTCCGCTTTGACAAAAAGACGGTCTAATTTTTCCTTTAAGTAAGTAGGATTCTGAATTATCAATAGGGTATTCTCTGAAATATAATTCAGAAATGATTCTCTACTCTCCTGTAAAAATTTGTTTTCTACATTAGGTATAATCGTTATCTTTTTATTGGTTTCAATAGAAAGCTGTGTTTCTACATCAAAAGTGCGGATGCTGTCAATTTCATTTCCAAAAAATTCAATGCGGTACGGATTGTCATTTGAAAATGAAAATACATCAATAATACCTCCTCTGACTGAAAATTCACCGGGTTCAGAAACAAAATCTACTCTTTTAAAATTATACTCAAATAAAACCTCATTTACAAAGTCGATGGTCATCTGGTCACCTAAGTTGATTTTAAGAGTGTTTTTATCCAGTTCTTTTCGGGTAACCACTTTTTCGAATAAGGCATCTGTATAAGAGACAATAACAGCGGGCTTTTTTCTTGAATTTATTCTGTTAAGTACCTCTGCCCTAAGTAATACATTGGCGTTATCTGTTTCCTCAATCTGATAAGGTCTGCGATAAGAGCCGGGATAGAAAAGGACATCTTCCTTACTTATGATGTTTTCAAGATCATTTAAATAATAAGCCGCTTCTTCTTTATCATTGAAGATGAGTAAAAAAGGAACGTCATTTTGTTTGAACAAAGCTGATAACTGGAAAGATAGAGAAGACCCGATAAAACCGCGAACGGAAATTTTAGTTCCTTTGGTATCAATTGAATCCTGAATTCTTTTTGTTGCAGATCCTTTTTCGTATAGTGATTTAATAGATGATTTCATTCGGGTTATTCTGTAGGAATTGCATTTCTGGAAGCTCTTTTTACGGTATCAAAGGATTGGATCAGCTGATCTTCACCCTGTTCTTTTGGAATTGCTTTTCTCAGTAAGATCTCGTCAAACTGATTTCCAATTGACAGATAATTTTTATTGATTTCTGCTAATAATTCTTCTACCTTTTTTTGTTGAATCACATCGAGTTCCATATACATATCCAATGAGTTTAAATTGGTTTGTAGCAGGGCAATACGGCTTTCAACAGCTGGTGTTTTAAACGTTTCTGGAATATTGTTAGATAAGGTGATTCCTGTCATTGCCAGTTGGGCTGCCTTCTTTCTGAAAGCATTAAGCGAAGTGACGGGTTTAGAAATAATTTCTCTTTCAAAGTCATTCCATTCTTCCCAGTCCGTCAAAATTTTTGCCGTTTCAGGAGTTATTTCTGTCTTTGTAAACAGCCATTTTTTATCAATCGATTTAAAAACAGAGTCGTTTTTTTTACTGTTTACGGTCTGTGAAGCTGAAGGGTCAGCAGTCTTTTTTTCACAAGAAACTATTAAAAAACAAAACGTTAGAAATAAATAGACGGCTTTCATAGAATACTAAATTGAGGATACAAATTTACAAATGTTATTTCTATTTTATCCTAATTAAAACGAAAGTAAATCGGATGAAATTAATTTATAAACTAAATTTTTAATACTTTTCTAATTAAGTATATTTGTAATTCAAAAAAACAAACAAATGCATACGAGAATTTTAATTATAGGAGCTTGCGGGCAGATTGGTTCTGAGCTTACCGCAAAACTTCGGGAAATTTACGGAACGGATAATGTAATTGCTTCTGATATTCGAAAAGGAGATCAGGATGTTTTTAAAAGCGGACCATTTGAAGTTTTAGATGCTATGAATTTTGATGCTGTTGCTGCTGTAGTTGAAAAATACGAAATAGAAGAAGTATACCTTATGGCTGCTTTGTTATCGGCAACAGCGGAAAAAAATCCTGCTTTTGCGTGGGATTTGAATATGAATTCTTTATTTCATGTGTTGAATTTAGCTAAAGAAAATAAAATCAAAAAAGTGTTCTGGCCTTCAAGTATTGCCGTTTTCGGACCTACTACTCCAAGAGACAATACCCCGCAATATACTGTTATGGAACCATCAACTGTATACGGAATTTCGAAGCAGACAGGCGAACGCTGGTGTGAGTATTATTTCAATAAATATGGAGTTGATGTAAGAAGTATCCGATATCCAGGATTAATTTCATGGAAAACATTACCAGGTGGAGGTACTACTGATTATGCGGTAGATATCTATTATAAAGCAGTAGAAGAAAATAAATATACCTGTTTTCTATCAGAAAATACGGCTTTGCCGATGATGTATATGGATGATGCAATTAAAGCAACAATTGGTATCATGCAGGCGCCTAAAGAAGAAATAAAAATACGATCGTCTTACAATTTGTCGGCGATGAGTTTTACACCAAGAGAAATTGCAGCATCTATTGCAAAAATACAACCCGGCTTTACAATTGACTATGCTCCCGATTTCAGACAGGCAATTGCCGATTCATGGCCGGCGAGCATTGATGATCAAAAGGCAAGACAGGACTGGGGATGGAAACATGATTTTGATCTGGAGTCTATGACAAAAGAGATGCTCGAAAATTTGAAGAATTAAATCATTAAAAAAGCTGTTAGAAAACTAACAGCTTTTTTAATGATTTGTAATGTATATATTATAAAAAATCCCGAATCAATAGTTCGGGATTTTTTTATGATTACCAGATTTTTACGCGTTGTTCCGGTTTTATAAATAATTTGTCACCTTCTTTAATGTTGAATGCTTCATACCAGGCATCCAAATTCTGTAAAGGAACATATGATCTGTAAATTGCCGGAGCATGCGGATCTGTTTTTACCTGTTTTTTCACGTATTCATCACGCGATTTTGTTCTCCAGATGGTTGCCCATGAAATAAAGAAACGTTGTTCCGGTGTAAATCCGTCAATTTTTTCTGTAGTCGGATGTTTTGCCAGATATAATTGCAATCCGTCATAAGCTGCGGTAATACCTCCAAGATCTCCGATATTTTCCCCTAATGTAAAGTCTCCGTCAACATAGATACCTTCAAAAGGCTGTAAAGCACTGTATTGTTTTGAAAGTGATTTTCCGAGTGTGGTAAATTGTTCCAGATCGGTTTTTGTCCACCAGTCTACCAGATTTCCTTCAGCATTGAAACGCGCTCCAGAATCATCAAAACCATGAGAAATTTCATGTCCGATTACGGCTCCGATTCCACCATAGTTTACTGCCTGATCTGCTTTATAGTCATAAAACGGAGGTTGTAGAATAGCGGCCGGGAATACAATTTCATTATACATTGGATTGTAATAGGCGTTTACCATTTGTGGTGGCATGCCCCATTTGGTTTTATCTACCGGTTTTCCAAATTCTTCAATGTTTTTAGTTATCTGCCAACGGTTAATACCCATCATATTGTTAAAGTAGTTACCTCCTTTTTCTTTGCTGATAATGTTGAGCTTTGAAAAATCTTCCCATTTATCAGGGTAGCCAATTTTAATGGTAAGCTTATGCAACTTGTCAATAGCCCCCTGTCTTGTAGCAGGTGCCATCCATGGTAATTTTTTAATGCGGTTTTCATAAGCCTGAATGATATTGTCAATCATTTCCTTTGCCTGTTGTTTTGCTTCTTTAGGGAAACGTTTTTCTACATACAATTTTCCTAAAGCTTCACCAACTGTACCATTTACAACCTGTAAAGCGCGTTCTTCAATAGGTCGCTGTTGGGTAGCACCTGAAAGCGTTTTACCATAGAAATCCCAGTTTGCTTTATCGATTTCAGTACTTAACTGACTTGCAGAACCATTTAAAAGCGTCCAGTTAAGATATAATTTAAGGTCGTCAAAAGAAGTTGTTTTTACTAAAACATCCAACGTTTTCATATACTTTGGCTGACTTACAATTACATTGTCTAAATCAGAAAGACCTGCTTTTTTAAAGTATTCTTTCCATTGAATTGAAGGCGTCAATTTCTGAAGATCTGCAACCGACATTGGGTTGTAGGTATTTCTTTCGTCTCTTAATGCTACACGGTCCAATTCCGCTTCAGCCATTTTAGTTTCAAAAGCAATAATTTTGTCAGCAGATGCTTTTGCTGTTGCTTCGTCCTGCCCGATAAACTTCAGCATCCGTGCGATATGTTTTCTGTAAAGTTCCAGTTTCTCTTTAGAGTCTGTATCTTTTGCCAGATAATAATCTCTGTCCGGTAATCCTGTTGTCCCGGCATCAATGTACACTACATTTTTGTTAGAGTCCATCGCATCTGCCATTACATACATACCGAATAATCCGATACCACCGTTAAAAATAGATTCCTGAATCCATTGGTTTAGGGTCGTAAGATCATTTACAGCATTATTTTTTTCAATAAACGGTTTGATAGGATCAATTCCCAATTTATTACGGGTTACCGTATCAAGATACGTTTTGAAAACATTAATGGCTTTTCCTTCATCTGTAAGATCACCATATTTATTGCTCTTCGCTGCTTCTTTTAGGATGTTCAGTACATCAAGATCCGTATTTTGAGCAAGTTCATCAAAACTCCCCCAGGTAGATTTATCTGCTGGAATTTCGGTTTTATCATACCACAGTCCGTTGACATAACGAAAGAAATCATCACCTGGTTTTACTGTAGTATCCATATGTTCTAAGTGTAGTCCATGCTTTTCAGTATCTGCCTTTTCTTTTTTGTCGCAAGATGATAGTCCTAACAAGGCAGTTGCCATAACCATCGCAGTTATTTTTCTATTCATATTTCTGATAGTTTTACTATTTTACAAATGTAGAAATGTTTTGGGTAGGGAAATGAAAAAGCCTTAACTTTTTCCGTTAAGGCTTTAAAATTTTACCAGATTTTTACTCGTTTTTCAGGAGCCAGATACAATTTATCTCCTTTTTTGATATTGAATGCCTGATACCATGTGTCAACATTCTGTAATGGAACGTAGGCACGGTACATGCCCGGAGCATGCGGATCTGTCTTTACCTGATTTCTGATGGCTTCATCACGGGATTTCGTTCTCCAGATGGTTCCCCATGAGATAAAGAAACGTTGTTCCGGTGTGAATCCGTCAATCAAGGCAGGGCGTCCTTTGTCTTTCATATACAATTGTAACCCGTCATAAGCTGCATTTACACCCCCTAAATCACCTATATTTTCACCCAAAGTAAATTTTCCGTCAACAAAAGTGTTTGGTAGCGGCTCTAAAGCTGAGTATTGATCTGCCAATGCACCACCCAGACCGGTGAATTGTTTTAAATCATCATCTGTCCACCAGTTTACTAAATTACCATCGGCATTATAACGTGAACCGGAATCATCAAATCCGTGAGAAATTTCATGACCAATTACAGCTCCGATTCCACCAAAGTTTACTGCTTCATCAGCTTTATAATCATAGAAAGGTGGCTGAAGTATCGCTGCAGGGAAAACAATTTCATTGTTGGTAGGGTTGAAATAAGCATTTACGGTTTGCGGAGACATTCCCCATTTGGTTTTGTCTACCGGTTTTCCATACTCCTCAATATTTTCATTGAATCCCCAACGGGATACGTTTTTCATGTTTTCAAAATAAGTACCTCCATCTTTTTGTGATTTGATGGTCAGACCAGAATAATCTTTCCATTTATCAGGATATCCTATTTTAACAGTAGATTTCTTTAATTTTTCAATCGCTCCTTTTTTAGTAGCTGGCGTCATCCATGGAAGATTATTGATACGGTTTTCAAAAGCCAAAAACACATAATCAATCATTTCTTTTGCTTTTTCTTTCGCTTCAGCAGGGAATTTTTTCTCCACATATAATTTACCCAGAGCTTCTCCAACTGTGCCGTTTACAACCTGTAAGGCACGTTCTTCAATAGGACGTTGTTTTACAGCACCTGTTAACGTTTTGCTATAGAAATCCCAGTTTGCTTCATCAATTTCTGTTGTCAATACTCCGGTAGACTTATTGATTAAAGTCCATCTCATATAAGCCTTGATGTCCTCTATAGGAGTTGTTTTTAATATGGTATTTAATGCTTCCATATATTTAGGCATAGAAACAACTACCTGATCTACATTTTCTAAACCGGCGCTTTTAAAATAGGCATTCCAGTTTACTAATGGTGTCAGTTTTTGCAGTTCAGCAACAGTCATCGGATTGTAGGTTTTTCTACGGTCTCTGCGTTCTACACGATCTAAGCGTGGGGTTGCCATGGCTGTTTCAATGCTTACTACTTTGGCAGCATCTTTTTTTGCCTGTTCCGGTGTTTCACCAATCAGTTGCAGCATTCTGGCTACATGTACTTCATATTTTTGTTTTTTCTCTTTGGAGTCTGCATCATCAGAAACATAGTAATCTCTGTCAGGAAGTCCGATACTACCCGGACTCAGGTTGATTACATTTTTATTGGAATCCATAGCATCTGCATAGATGTACATTCCAAAGAAACCAATACCACCTTCTGGTAACCATTCATTAATCAGAGCTGTTACATCCTGAACATTTTTGACCTTATTGATTTTTTCTAAGTAAGGTTTTATCGGGTCAATTCCTAATTTGTTACGGGTAATGGTATCAAGATAGGTTTGAAATACGTAAACGGCTTTTGCCTGATCAGAAGCAGGATCAAGATTCGGATTATTGACAGCTTCCTTTAAAATGACAAGGGCATCAATATCAGTGTTCTGGCGCAGTTCATCAAAACTACCCCAGCGTGTTCTGTCTGCAGGAATCTCAGTTTTGTCTACCCAATGACCATTTACATATCTGAAAAAGTCATCTCCGGGTTTTACGGATCTATCCATATATTCCAAATGAATCCCGTGGGTCTCTTTTTTACTGTCCATTTTTTTTGTCTTACAAGCAGTTATTATCGTTAAGCTCAGCGCTGAAAATAGTACTATTTGTCTGTTCATTATTTTTAATTTTTATGACTGTTCTACAAAAATACTAACATTTATGTATAATAAAAGCTTTACCAAACTTTTAACCTTCTCCTGTTGTTTACTTTATTAAATTTGCAGAAAGTTTTTGCAATGGCAGATATCCTAAAAAAGTACCGTTATTTCATTCTTACCCTTTTTGTACTTTGTGGTGTAATTTTATATTTATTTTATTCGGCTCTGAGTCCTAAAAAAGAACTTCCTATATACACTCCGGCAATGGTAAACCCTGAAATGGTTGACAGTCTCGTACAGCATCAGAATAATAAATTGAACCATAAGATCGCAGCGTTTTCTTTTCTCAATCAGAACAATAAAATGATTACGGAAAAAGAATATGAAGGTAAGATTTATGTAGCTGAATTTTTTTTTACTACCTGTCAGACCATTTGTCCGATTATGAATGATAATATGGCATGGCTGCAAACACAGATTAAGGATATGGATGATGTACAACTTTTATCATTCAGTGTGATGCCTGATATTGATACTCCACAAGTGTTGAAAAAATATGCTCAGGAGAAAGGTGTGATGGATGAGAAATGGAACATGCTTACCGGAGATAAAAAAGCAATTTACTATTTGGCAAGACAGTCATTTCTCGCTGTGAAAACCGGATCGGCAGATGAAATGTATGATATGGTGCATACTGAAAATTTTGTTTTAGTTGATAAAAACGGACGTATCAGAGGGTTTTATGACGGAACCAATCTTGATAATGAAGATCCTGAAAGCAAAAATGTAAAGCAGTTGCTCGAAGATATTAAATGGCTTAGAATGAATGATTAATTAAGAAATTGAAGCAGTTAGTGGGATAACATAAAAGGAATTTTAGGTTATCCTTTTTTATTGTTTATTTTTGCAGTATTAAATGAATCTAAATAAAAGAACCATGACGTTAGATCTGCTGCCGTTACATCGCAAGGGAATTATTAGTTCTATCAATTTTGATGCAGTTCCGTTAAAGTTAATCGAGATTGGTTGTCTGCCCGGAAATGAAATTGAAGTACTGCATATAGCTCCGCTGAATGACCCTATATACATTCTTGTAAACGAGTCACATATCAGTATTCGGAAAGAATTGGCTAAAGAAATTGTCGTGGAAATTATTTAAACATGAATTGATGAAAGAAACGATTAAAGTTGCCTTAATCGGAAATCCGAATGTAGGTAAGACTTCTGTTTTTAATTCCCTTACAGGATTGAATCAGCGGGTAGCCAATTATCCAGGAATTACAGTGGAGCGAAAAACCGGAAAAGCGAGTTTTCAAAAAAATCTTGACATTGATATCATTGATCTACCCGGAGTATATTCTATCAATGCTTCTTCGAAAGATGAAGAAATAGCTTTGGAAATATTATTCAATTCAAAACATATAAGTTTTCCTGATGTAGTAGTGGTGGTTGCAGAAGTAGAAAACTTAAAAAGAAATCTTTTGCTATTTACGCAGATAAAGGACTTGGGCTTACCCTGTATTTTAGCTATTAATATGGCGGACAGAATGACTGCTAAAGGTATTTCTATCGACATTGACTTACTTGAACAGCAGCTGAAAACAAAAATAGCCCTGATATCTGTGCGAAAAAATCAGGGAATAGAACATCTCAAAGAATGTATAACCGCATACAAATCACTTAACACAAACGGCTTAATTGATCTGAAACAGGTAGATACAGACTATTTCGGATTTTTAGAACAGTTGTATCCCGGGTACAATCCGTATAAAGTATGGCTCGGGCAATCTCAAAATATCGTTTTTGAAGGGATTACCAAAATTGTCGGATCAAACCCTCTGATGGAAAAATCTGAGAGTGAGATTAAACGGTTACAGCAGAGAGAAACGATCAAAAGATATCAGTTTATAAATGATGTATTAAAAACGTCTTATCAAATCGATAAAAATAAAGCCAGTGGTTTTGTAGCAAGAGTAGACCGTATACTGACACATAAGATTTTTGGATATCTTATCTTCTTCGCAATTATGTTACTGGTTTTTCAGGCTATTTTTGATTGGTCAAGCATACCGATGGATTTTATTGACGGCAGTTTTGCTTCTTTATCAGAGTGGACTGCTTCCGTTTTACCACCGGGTAAACTGACGGAACTTCTCGCCGAAGGTATAATTCCAGGTATTGGAGGAATTGTCATATTCGTTCCTCAGATTGCTATTCTATTCCTCTTTGTTGCACTTCTTGAAGAAAGCGGCTATATGAGTAGGGTTGTTTTTTTAATGGATAAGGTGATGCGCCCTTTCGGGCTCAGCGGAAAATCGGTTGTGCCATTGATTTCAGGTGTAGCTTGTGCAATACCTGCTATCATGTCTGCCAGAAATATAGAAAACAGTAAAGAACGCTTGCTTACAATGCTTGTTACTCCTTTTGCTACCTGTTCTGCGCGTATTCCGGTGTATGTGATCATTATTTCTTTGGTAATACCGGATGAAAAAATCGTAGGATTTATCGGTTTACAAGGATTGGTAATGACACTATTATATATGCTCGGTTTTTTTGCTGCCCTTGTGGGTGCTTTCATTCTGAATAAAGTGATTAAAACTACGGAAAAGGCATACTTTATTGTAGAAATGCCCGGATATAAACTGCCTTTATTTAAAAATGTATTTTATACAGTAGTAGAAAAAACAAAAGCTTTTGTATTTGGAGCCGGTAAAGTTATTTTAGCATTATCAGTTATTTTATGGTTTTTAGGATCACACGGACCAGACGCTACATATGGACAGGCAGAAGATATTGTACAGAAATTACATGCCGGTAAAAATTTATCGGAAGAAGAAATGCAGGATGAAGTTTCCGGGTATCAATTGCAGAATTCGTATATTGGCATGATTGGAAAAACTATTGAGCCGGTATTTAAACCTCTGGGGTATGACTGGAAAATTAGTATTGCTGTACTGACTTCTTTTGCTGCAAGGGAAGTTTTTGTTGGAAATCTGGCCACTTTATATAATATAGGAAGCAGTGGAGAAGATGAGGTTAAAATAGTGGAAAGAATGCGGGCTGAAATACGACCTGACGGAACTCCTGTATTTAATTTAGCAACGGGTGTTTCACTTTTAATGTTTTATGCTTTTGCGATGCAATGTCTTTCGACTGTAGCCATCACCAAAAGGGAAACCAATTCATGGAAGTGGACCATGTTTCAAATGATTTTTATGACCGGTTTAGCATATATAGTAGCTTTAGTAGCTTATCAAATTTTAAAATAGCAACAATGCAGGAAATACTTGTATATATAGCATTAGCTTTGGCAATAGGTTTTTTTATTAAAAAATGGTTTTTTAAAAAGAAATCGAAATCCAAGTGCGGTAGTGATACTGATTGCAATTGTGGATAATATTTCTTTTATCATAATAAACAGGGCTTAGTCCCTGTTTTTTTTTATACGGGTTTATTATTTTTGTTATTTTGTGTAAAAAAGTTGTAAAAAAAGTTGTTTTGTGTTGGCTGAATTATTATTTTGGTTAATAATTTCAAAAAACAATCATATTATGAAAAAAATTATTTTGTCGCTGGCTGTTGTAGCGATAAGCATGGTTTCATGTAATGATGCTTCTTCTGATGTTCAGGATCAGGAAGTACGTGCTGAAGCAAAAAAAGGGAATTCTAATCTTTCAGAAAGCGAAGCTAAATTGCGACAAAAGATTCTTGACCTTACCAATAAGGAGTTTTATGTTGGTATGGAAGGGTTAAGTAAAGAAGAAATTCAGAAGAAAGCAGTACATTATTTAGTGGAAGATTGCAAATCTGTGCTTTTGGAAAATGGTTTTACTGAAGAATACATCAAAGAAAATTTAAAAAATGATGAAGGTAAAATTGTTGTAGAAGCAATGAATTATTTTAACAAATCAAACAATAAATAATTATGAAAAAGATTTTATATACAGCTGCTTTTTTAATAGGAGGTTTGGCAAATATGAATGCTGTCCCTTTAATTGTGAATAATTTAAGTAACGGCTCAACTTATGCGTATGACGCTCATTTTTATTTAGGGGTAAGACTGCCTTCACAGACGTGTAGTCAGGATACGGCTATTTATTATGTTGTTACTGCTGGATCCTCGCAATCATTTGTTGGTAACACTCCATGGATCAATCCCTGGATTCCTGGAAACGATTCTTGTATTCAAGGCTTTTTAGGAGTTAATTGTGCAGCTCCGGCTATTGATGTAGTGTGGTCTGGTATGCGTTTTTATCTTGAACCGTATTCAGCAACTTTTCCTATGAACAATAGTATATCTGGTATTGACAAGAGTCTTCATTGTCATCCAGACCATCCGAATTTGACCTATACTGCTTTAGGATATGAAATATCCAATCCATTAGGGACAGGACAGACTAAGCTGAGCTTTTTAGATTTAGGTGTTATGCAGCAGTATGTTTTTCAATAAAAAAATATTTTGCTTGATATAGTTTTAAGGGGAGTTTTTACTCCCCTTTTTTGTTATCCTAATGCTACATCCAGCATCATCATGATTATAAATCCACCAATGAACCCCAATGTTGCAATGTCTGTATTATTACCTTGCTGTGTTTCAGGTACCACTTCTTCAATGACTACAAAAACCATAGCACCGGCAGCAAAAGCAAGTGCGTAAGGTAAAACAGGTGTGAAAAAAGCTACGGCTATAGCACCGATTACTGCGGCTATAGGTTCTACAAGAGCTGATGATTGTCCGTAAAAAAAGCTTTTATGTTTGCTCATACCTGCTCTGCGCAAAGGAAAGGAAACCGCAAGGCCCTCCGGTAAATTTTGTAAACCGATACCAATTGCAAGTGTAATAGCTCCGGCGATACTGGCTTCCGGAATTCCTGCAGCGACACCACCAAATAAAACGCCTACTGCCAATCCTTCCGGAATATTGTGTAAAGTTATGGCGAGTACCAATAAAGTGGTTTTTCTCCAAGGCGTTTTGATACCTTCTTTATCTTTCATATCATGGTTTAAATGTAGATGAGGCAAAAGTTTATCTAAGCCAAAAAGAAAAAGAGCGCCTAATGCAAAACCAATTGCTGCAGGCATTACTTTTTTAAAACCATCTCCGTCACTCATCTCTATTGCTGGTGCCAGCAAGCTCCAAAAACTTGCAGCAATCATAACGCCACCGGTAAAACCCAGCATTCCGTCGAGTAGCTTTTTATTGGGATTCTTAAATAAATAGACAGTTGCCGCTCCTACAGCGGTCATTCCCCATGTAAATAAAGTGGCATAAAATGCAGCAAGTACAGGTGATATACTTTCAAAATAATCAATAACGGATGCAAACATAGCAGTAATGAATTAAGCTTTTTTTACAAAAATATTTTTAGCCACCATTTCAGAAATAATCAGTTCTTTTTTGTGAATCTCTAAGGTGAGTGAATGGTCGAAACTTTCTTTATTTATGATTTTGAGAGGAGTACCCAATGCGATTTTCTGTCTGTCAAGATATTGTAAGAATTCTACAGAGGTATCTTTTACCCCTACACATATACATACGCTACCAACGTTCATTTCTGCCAACAGCATTTTGGCACTTTCGACAATTTTTCCTTCTGCATTCGGAATCGGATCTCCGTGCGGATCTTCTGTAGGAAACTCTAAGAATGCATCAAGCTTATTGATCAGCTTTTCTGATTTTATATGCTCAAGCTCTTCTGCTACATCATGTACTTCGTCCCAGGAAAAATTGAGTTTTTCTACAAGAAAAACCTCCCATAGACGATGTTTTCTTATGACCATGGTCGCAGCCATAATGCCTTTTTGTGTGAGTGTAGCCCCCTGATATTTCTGATAATCTATATAGCCTTTTTCGCTTAACTTTTTAACCATTTCTGTGGCTGATGAAGCTTTCGTTTCCATTCTGTTGGCAATGGCATTAGTACTCACTCCGTTCTCTTCTGATTGAGACAGGTGATATATGGCTTTCAGGTAATTTTCTTCAGCGTGTGAGATCATCTTTTTTGTATTTGAAACAAATGTAATAAAATAAATTATAAAAATATTTGTTGTGTCGTAAAAATAATTTTAGCTTTGCCTAAAAATAAATTTAAAATAACAGAAAATGATGAATAAGTATATTTTGTTTTTATTTTTCGGAACACTATTTCAGGGATTAAATGCGCAATCCGTGATAAAAGGGAGAGTGGTTTCCGGGAATAAAGCCATGGAGGGAACAGAAGTTTATTTATTGCCGCAAGATTCATTGAAAACGACCGAAAGTAACGGACTATTCGAGTTTTTGGACGTAGTTCCGGGAAATTATCAGCTGGTAGCAGTAAAAGTTGGTTATGAAAATATCTTCACAGATATTGAAGTGAAAACCGACAGTACTTACAGCTTAGAATTCAAGATGGTGCCGCTCAAAGGAGATATAATGGAAGAAATGGTAATAACCGGAACAATGAAACCCGTCAGCCGTTCCCAAAGTATGATTCCAGTTGAAGTATATACGCCTGCTTTTTTTAAAAAAAATCCTACATCCAATGTTTTTGAAGCATTGGAGATGGTAAACGGAGTGCGCCCACAGGTAAACTGTAATGTTTGTAACACAGGAGATATACACATTAACGGCCTCGAAGGACCCTATACTTTTGTGTTAATAGACGGGATGCCAATTGTAAGCGGATTATCGACTGTGTACGGATTGTCCGGAATTCCAAATTCGCTGATTCAGCGTGTTGAAGTAGTAAAAGGTCCTGCTTCCTCTTTATACGGTAGTGAAGCTGTAGGCGGTTTGATTAATATCATTACTAAAACCCCTGAGAACGCTCCGCTGTTTTCGGCAGATGTATTTGGAACTTCATGGGGAGAGGTAAATACAGATCTTGGAGTAAGCACTAAAGTAGGAAAATCTGCTAATTTACTCTTAGGTGTCAATTATTTTAATTATTCGAATCCAATTGACAAAAACAAAGACGGATTTACAGATTTAACGCTTCAGGATCGCATTTCTGTTTTTCAAAAGTGGAATTTTAAGAGAAAAAGCAATAAATTGTTTTCTGTGGCCGGCAGATACTTTTATGAAGACCGGTGGGGCGGACAAATGAACTGGAATAAGGGATACAGAGGGGGTGATGAGGTGTATGGAGAATCAATTTATACCAGTCGATATGAGCTTTTAGGTACTTATGAACTACCTGTTGAGGAAAAAATGCTGTTCAGTTTCTCTTATACTGATCACGATCAGAATTCTCTTTATGGAGATGTCCCGTATCTTGCAAAGCAGAAAATCGCATTTGGTCAGTTGACCTGGGATAAGAAATTCGGACGTCACGATATGCTTTTCGGTGCTGCATTACGGTATCAATATTACAATGATAATACACCCGCAACAGAAACAGCCGAACAAACGACGATGCCTGGTGTTTTTGTACAGGATGAAATTGACTTTGACGGTAAGCACAGTCTGTTACTTGGAGCTCGATATGATTATAACAATAACCATGGAAATATTTTTACTCCGAGAGCAGCATATCGTTATAAATCAGAAAAAGGGGATATTCTTCGTTTGAATGCCGGAACCGGATTTCGGGTGGTCAATTTATTTACAGAAGATCATGCTGCTTTAACCGGTTCAAGAGACGTAATTGTGGTAGGAGATTTAAAACCGGAACAATCCTATAATGTGAATTTGAGTTATCTGAAAAACTGGTATTTTGGGGATGGCGGTAATGTAATACAGTTGGAAACCTCTGCATGGTACACTTATTTTACCAATGCGATTATTCCTGACTACGATACCAATCCCAATCAGATTATTTATAGCAATTTAAACGGATATGCGGTTTCTAAAGGGATGAGTGCAAATGTTGATGTTGTCTTTTCAAACGGGTTGAAATTGATTCTCGGAGCTACGCTGATGGATGTTTCTACAACGGAAGATAAGATAAAACAACGACAAATGCTGACAGAGCAGTTTTCTGGTAATTGGGCAATAAGTTATACCATTCCAACCTGGAATATGGATGTTGATTATACCGGCAGTATGTACGGGCCTATGAGGTTACCATTAGCAAGTGAATGGGATCCGCGGCCTGAATATTCCAAAACATATAGTATTCAGAATATTCAGCTGACTTATAAGGGGTTTAAAAATATTCAAATTTACGGAGGAGTCAAAAATCTGCTCAACTGGACACCAGCAAAAGGATTACCGTTTTTAATTGCCGGAGCCAATGATCCGTTCGATAAAGAGGTGCAATTCGGACCCGATGGCAATGCGTTGCGAACACCAGGTAACCCATATGGGTTAACGTTCAGTCCGGAATACGTGTATGCAGCCAATCAGGGAATAAGAACTTTTTTAGGAATAAGATATCATTTTTAGATGAAGAATTTTAATAAGTTTTTTGTATTAGTATTATTTTTTTTTATTCCTCAGATGGACGCACAGATATTGAAGAAATATCGTTTTGAAGAGGTAGAGCAGTTGGTCGGGCAGGATGCCCGGCCAATTGTTATTTTCTTTTACACCGATTGGTGTGCCTATTGTAAAATGATGCAACGTACTACTTTCAGAGACAAAGAAATCATTAATCTGCTCAATACCTCTTATTATTTTATTGAAGTAAATGGAGAAGATAAAGCAGCTATATTTCATTTACAAAAAACATTTAAATATGTTCCTTCAGGAATTAATACCGGTAGTCACGAAATAGTAAATTATTATTTGAAAGGACTTCCAAAAGCCTATCCGTCTTTGGTCATACTCGACGCAAAATTTAATAAAAAAACCGTCAGACAATCTTATCTGAATTCTTCAGATTTCAGGGGCTTTTTATCCCATTAATTCTTGTTAAAAGTTAAAATATTGTTTAAAAACATTCTAAATGTTTTTTCAATCCATTGTTAATCAGTATATTTGTTTCCGTTGTCGAAAAGCAAGGTATATTTTTCAGTTTAATTTCTATCTTTGTCAATTAACAACAAAAAGAAAAGATGTATAGTATATTACAACCAGCGCATTCGTATGTTGCTTATGCAGCGTTAATTTTTTTAGCAATTGCCTCTGTAAACGGAATTGCAGGAATGATGGCTAATCGTTCATTTAAAGATAGTGATAAAAAAATAGGATTATTTGCGTTGATTTTTACGCACATACAATTACTGTTAGGGCTGATCCTCTATTTTATATCTCCTTTGGTACAGAGTTTTAGTGTAGCCATGAAAGATTCTAATTTGAGATTGTATGCTCTGGAGCATCCTTTGATCAATATTATCGCTATCATACTGATTACAATCGGTTGGTCTAAGCATAAAAAGACGGCTGACAGTAAAAAGAAATTTAAAATGTTTGCCATCTTCTATACATTGGGATTGATTTTAATTTTATCCCGTATTCCATGGAATATGTGGTTTTCATAGAAATAATATAACCGAAAGGTCTTTGGTGTTTTTCTTCGGATAATGCCAGATTAAAAAATGAAACGAATATGAAAATGAAACGGAAACATTTATTTAGTTTATCAGCATTGTTAGTAGTGTTAAGTGGTTTTGCTGTATACAGCACTTCTGATTTCAGTACACCGAAATCTTCTAAAGAATTGGCGATGAATGTTGTGAATTATGATTCAACATTTAAACTGGAGAAAAAAGAGTTGATGAATGATGATCTGAATGCTTTGAATAATCAATTATTGCAATTGGAAGACGAGGTAGAAGTGATTGAGGAATCAGCCGTTACGTCTTATTATCACGATAAGTTTAACGGAAAAAAAACAGCAAGCGGTGAAGTTTTTAATAATAAAGAACTTACAGCAGCCCATAAAACCCTTCCTTTCGGTACTAAAGTTCGTGTTACAAATCTGTCAAATGAAGAATCAGTAATTGTTACGGTAAACGATCGGGGACCTCATTCTAAAGGACGTTCATTAGATCTTTCGAAAAGTGCTTTTATGGATATAGCACACCACAGAGGAAAAGGAACTTTAAATGTAAAGATTGAAGTTTTACCTGAAGACTACGAAGAAAACAAAGCAAAAATTGAAGAAGACTTAAGCGATATTGTTCAGATTCATAATGATTTAGATTTAAATGAATTTGCGTTATAATCCTATACTGCTTATCCTTATTTCGTTTATTTTTATAGGGTGTAAGTCTACACAAAATAAATCAAAAACCTCCTTTAAAAGTGAGGTTTTTGCTTGTTATTATCATGATAAGTTTAATGGAAGAAAAACGGCAAGTGGAGCAAAATTCTCTAATCATAAATTGACTGCCGCACATAAAACGCTTGCTTTCGGGACTAAATTACGTGTCACTAATGTTGCTAATAATAAATCAGTAGATGTTATTGTGAACGATAGAGGCCCTTTTTCAAAAGGATTGGAACTGGATTTGTCTAAAAAAGCATTTATGAAAATTACAGACGATAAAAAACATGGTCGCCTGAAAGTAACCATTGAAAAATTAAATTAATTCCAATTGTTATATGGATGATTGCTTAAATAAGCGTTATAATATTTTATATCACCGGTTACTTCTTCTCCCAGCCATTCAGGTTTTTCAAAAACTTCATCCTCATGGCTTAATTCAATTTCAGCAATTATCAACCCCTCATTGAGGCCTGAAAAAACATCTATTTCAAAAGTATGCCCCTTATAAGGTACAATATATCTTGTTTTTTCAATTATGAAATCTTCACATAACATTAAAAGCTGTTGTGCCTCCTCCGGATTGATTTCCTTTTCCCATTCCAGACGACTTGTTCCTTTTTCATTGCTTTTTCCTTTAATTGTAATATAGGCTTTATCATCACGGGTTCGTATACGAACAGTCCGTTCAGGATGCGTATTTAAATAACCCTGAGCAATTTTAAATGAGTGCGAAAGTGCGTTTAAGAAATTAGTATTCTTAACTTTGTATTTTCGTTCGATTTCAATCATTATATTTGTTTGATTTTTAATGTAAATATTACACTAAAAAATGAATTTATGAAATTATATAAAAAGCATTTAAGTCCGTTGCAAATCAAAAATATATTTGATAAATATATTGTAGAGAATGAGTTGATTCTTGCAGATGATTTATTATTTTTATATGAATTAGTTCTTTATTTTAGACCTAAAAAACCTAAAGAAGTAGTAAGTGTTACGCTACAGGAGTTATTGGATTATCTGATAGAAAATGAAGAACATCGCTTTTTACTGGCTCACTATATTCATCAGATCCTGAAAGGACGCAAGTTCAGCAGATTGGTTTCTGATGCAGGGATTTTACAGGATTCAGATTTTTTATATGAAGTAAGAAAAAGAATATCTTCAAAAATACTGCCTTATCAGCCTCAAAAGGATACCCTTGAATATGTTTTAAATCAGGTTTTTTATAAGGAAACCGATTTTATCTGGATCAATAAAATTCCTTTTAGTGAATTAATTGAACTGTTTGATCTATTACAATTTAAAGATATTTTTGTTGATGTTCAGGACAAAGAAGGTCCTCTTTCGGAAGTTTTGTACGCGTTGGGATTGATTACTCAGCGGATGAGCGGACGTTCAATGGAGTCGAATATTATCAATATGGTACCGGAATACACACATCTCGAAAGCCCTTTTTTGGGTTTTGAAAATGAATTTCTGGAAATAGAAAAAGCCATTCGCTCAGGATTTATCCGATGTCTGAAACCGGATGATCTTAATTATAAACAATTGGTAATTCTTCATAAACAATGTCTGGAATTTGTAAATCAGGCTTTTAAAAACAGTTCAAAATTCGGAATTACCCTTAAGGTTAATCAGAGTCTTTTGCGCATCAGACAGCAACTTATCCGTGTAGAAATTTTAATGTCATTACTTGTAGTCAAAGAGGCTGTGGATAAGAAGGTCAATTCGGTCAATTTGGCATTAAAGCTTATTGAATATAATTGTTATAAAAATAATGTTAAATCGCTCGTAAGTGAAAGTACACAATTGATTGCTTATGAGATTACACAATATTCTGCTAAAACGGGTGAACATTATATCACAGAAACATCCAAAGAATATTTGCGCATGTTTAAAGCTGCTTTGGGAGGAGGTTTTATTGTGGGAATTCTATGTGTGATCAAAATACTCCTTTCAAAAGCTGAAACCAGTGATTTTGGTTTTGCGTTTTTATATAGTATGAATTATGCTGTCGGTTTTATAATGATTTATCTGCTTAGTTTTACTTTAGCTACAAAGCAACCAGCTATGACAGCTGCTACCATTATTAAATCAATTGAAGAAGGGATAAAGAAACAAACGAATAATAATGAAAAGCACAGTGCTTTTGCCGGATTATTTGCCCGTTTGTTCCGTTCCCAATTTATAGCTTTTGTAGGAAATGTTATTTTGGCATTTCCTGTGGCTCTTGCCATTATCTGGCTCATTGATTTTAGTACGGGTATCAATATTACTGATACTAAGTGGCACACTCTGTTGTCAGACGTAAATCCGATTGAATCACCTGCAGTATTTCATGCTGCTATAGCGGGGGTGTTTTTATTTCTTTCGGGGATCATTTCAGGAAATGTATCTAATAAAAATAAACATAATCAGGTATATTATCGTATACAGGAAAATCCGTTTCTGAAACAAACCTTGGGCATTCGTAAAACATCTAAGCTGGCTTTCTGGCTTGAAAAAAAATGGCCGGGAATTGCTTCTAATTTCTGGTTTGGTGTTTTTATGGGAAGTACACATTCCATAGGTAATTTTTTAGGGTTGAATTTAGATATACGTCACATTACATTTGCAAGTGGAAACATTGCTTTAGGAGCGTATGGAGCAGATTTTGCACTTAATTGGATTACCTGGATGTGGTGTTTTATAGGACTGATCGTTATCGGTTTTATGAATTTTATTGTGAGCTTTGCTCTTTCGTTAGGTTTGGCATTTCGTTCAAGAAATATTCCTCTGTATGAAGTGTTTTCACTACAAAAATCGGTTTGGGTACATTTTAAAAGACATCCTATGCATTTCTTTTTTCCACCGATCAGCTCAAAGAAAATTTGAAAATAAATCTCTTCAGGAGATTTTTTCTATATGGAATCAGCCTATCGCAAAATAATTCATATCGATATGGATGCATTTTATGCTTCTGTCGAGCAATTAGACTTTCCTGAATTAAAAGGTAAACCCATTGCTGTGGGAGGAGGTGAAATCAGAGGGGTTGTTTCTGCTGCGAGTTATGAAGCGCGTAAATTTGGCGTAAAAAGCGCTATGAGTGGGGCTTTGGCAAAAAAAAACTGCCCGGAACTTATCTTTGTAAAACCACGATTTGACCGATATAAAGAAATCTCAAGAATTATTCGTTCCATATTTTTAGAGTATACTGATTTAGTTGAGCCTTTGTCGCTTGATGAAGCTTTTCTAGATGTAACAATCAATAAGAAAAATGCACAGAGTGCTACTCTGTTAGCGTCTGAAATTCGCGCAAAAATTTATGAGAAAACAGGGCTTACTGCTTCAGCAGGTATTTCTGTCAATAAATTTTTAGCCAAAATAGCCAGTGATTATAATAAACCAAACGGACAAAAAACGATCAACCCGGATGAAATTTCTGATTTTTTAGATCGTCTGGATGTCAAAAGGTTTTTTGGTATTGGGAAAAAAACGGCAGATAAAATGTATCACCTTGGAATTTTTACCGGTGCAGATCTGAAAAGTAAGTCTCTTGAATTCTTAGAAATACATTTTAAGAACTCAGGATCTCATTACTATCAGATTTCACGAGGTATATCTAATTCTATAGTGGTGCCGGACAGATTGCCCAAATCCTTAGGAGCCGAACGGACTTTTGATAACAATATAACTTCTGAAGTTTTTCTGGAAGACAAGTTAAGATGGATTGCGCAGGAAGTTTCCTTGCGATTGAAAAAAAGAGATGTATCCGGAAAAACCATTACGCTGAAATTGAAATACAGTGATTTTACATTACAGACAAGAAGTATGTCTTATCCCTATTTTATCAATGATGAAGCAATTTTGTTTGAAGAAGCTAAAAAGCTTTTGTATCAGAGTGGCTTAAATAATTCAGTACGTCTTATTGGTATTCAGGTCAGCAATCTGAATATTTATAAAAACAAGCAACCCATGTATGTTCAATTACGGTTAGATTTATAAATTGAAAAGGAGGTTCTTTTAAGAACCTCCTTTTTTTTTAATCAAAAAGAATTGATTAGAATTTTTTATAGGTAATATTTAATTGTCCTGTATTGAATTCATTTCCTGTAGAAGTTTGATCAGAAGGGATCACTACTCCAAATATATCACCAGTAGTTGCTTTAGCTACTGAATTATGTATAAAGTTTGGTTTTTTTCCAGCGCCTCCGTAATTTGTAGTATAGTTTTCTTGTGCTAAAACGATTCCGTCCTGTACGATATATACTACGTATTTTAATTCAGAAGTATAGGATGCAGCGAATTTGAAACTTACATTTACACTACCAGATGTTGATTCTAAATTTGATGTAATTTTGATTCCAATGTTAGAACTTGCAGCTGCTTTTGATAAAACCTGGTTCAGGTTCATATTGTTTCCATTCACTGCCTGCCATTCCACTTCTCTGTTGATTACAGCAAACGGATATCCTCTTTGATTCGTTGGAACTCCAAATTTTTCCCATAAGCTGTTTCCTAATACACCTTGTTTGCTAAAAGCTAATTTATCACCATTGTGTAAAGCTACAGCTACAATTTTGTCGTTGTTTTCTGTTTCTAAAGTTTCTATAGAGTGTGATACTCGAGGGCACCATCCACACCATGCACCTGTAAAGTCTTCAATTAATACTCTGTGCTGGTAACCGGCACCTGCCATTACATAATCTTTTGTTGTATTACCGTCTGCATCTTGTACGTTTAAGGCATTTCCATTATTATCAAATACAGCAACAATAACTCGCATGTTCGACTCTGTCGGTCCAGGAGTATCAGTTGTTGGAGTATCTGTTGTAGGAGTGTCGGTTGTTGGTGTATCCGTAGTTGGAGTGTCAGTTGTTACAGGAACATCTGTTGTTACTTGTGTTTTTGAGTCATCACTTGAGCAAGAAACTAAAGAGGCAAGTGTAAATAAACCTACACATAATCCTTTAAATAAATTCTTTTTGTTCATTTCAGTTGTTATTAATTTGTTAATGAAATGTAAATAAAATAATAATATTTGAAAAAAAAAAATATTTAGTAATTATTTTATTGATAGATTTGTGCGTCTTAAACTATTAAATTATTCAATATTAATGTTAATGTTATGAAATACACTTTATTTTTCTTTTTAGTGTTTGCATCACTAACCATGAATGCTCAGAAAATGCCAAATGTGACTCTAAAAGATCTGGATGGTAAAAATGTAAATGTCTCCTCTTATAATACTTCGGAAAAACCAGTTATTATAAGTTTTTGGGCAACCTGGTGTGGACCCTGTATCAAAGAATTAAATGCGATTAAAGAAGTATATCCACAATGGCAAAAAGAAACAGGAGTAGAGTTAGTTGCTATTTCTATTGATGATGTACGAACTAAAGCGCGTGTAAAATCTCAGGTTAAAGGTAAGTCATGGCCTTACAAAATTCTTTTAGATGAAAATCAGGAGCTTAAAAGAGCATTAAATGTTGCGAATGTTCCTTATACCATAATATTATACAAAGGGAAAGTTGTTTTTTCTCATTCAAGCTATACTCCCGGAATAGAGAATGAAATGTATGCACAGTTAAAAAAGGCGGTGGGTAAATAGAGATGAGAATTAATACATTTTTTGCTTTTGGGACAATGTTATTCTTGTCTTCAATGGCGCATGCACAAATTAATGTAGGTATTGAGTCAAATTCACAATACTATGTTGATGATAAATATATAAAATTAGACGAACAGGATAGAGACGATAGATTCAGATCTAACAATTATATAAAACTGGATTATCTTAAAGGAAAATTTGAAGTCGGATTACAGATGGAAGCTTATGCTCCAAAAGCAATCCTTAATTATTCTCCGGATTTAAAGGGCTTTAATGTAGGAACTGTTTATGCAAGATATAATGACTACGAAAATGGTATTGATTTCACTATAGGTCATTTCTATGAGCAATTTGGTAACGGACTGGTTTTAAGGTCTTGGGAAGATAGGGCGTTGGGAATTAACAATGCTATTTTCGGTTCACGATTTAAAATACGTTTAGGGAACTCAACTTACTTAACTGCTTTAGGAGGTAAACAGCGTATAGGAATGGGCTTTGATCTGTCTGATGGTGTCATATATGGGGTAAATGCTGATGTTGATATCACAGATATGATCGGAATTGATAAATACCTGTTAAAATTCGGTGCCAGTTTTGTAGGAAGATACGAAGATATATCTGAAGAATATCCTACCGTACAACCAACGACAGATATGTTGTCAGCGCGATTGGAATATGCGGGAGATAAATTTTCCATAAGTACAGAATACGCATATAAAACAGATGATCCTATCGTTGAAAATTTGGGAACACGAGTGATATATCCTGAAAAAACAAAACCGGGAAGCGCTGTTTTAGTTAACTTGGGATATACTGATTCCGGTTTTGCTGCCAATGTAAATTTAAGAAGAACTGAAAATATGACTTTCTTTTCAGAGCGACTTCTTAATGGTAATGTTTATAATACCGGAATGGTTAATTACATTCCTGCATTGACTAAACAGTATGATTTTGCTTTGCAGAATATTTTTGTATACCAGGCGCAGCCAAAATACGGATATATGAATATTCATAAATTAGGTGAAATCGGAGGACAGTTTGATCTTTTTTACGATTTAAATAAGGGAAGCTTTTTAGGAGGTGAGTATGGTGCTAACTTAATTGTAAACGGATCTTATTGGGCAGGGTTGAAAACAACCGAAGGAACAGATGGAAATCTGAATGCTGATTTTTTTGATTTCGGAGATAAATATTATAGAGATATTGCTGTTGAATACAGACGAAAATGGTCTGATAAATTTAATAGTATCTTCATGTATCTGAACCAATATTATAATAAAAGAATGGTAGAAGAGACGTATGGTGAAATCCGGTCTCATGTAGGAGTTGTAGAAGGGACTTACTTCTTTAATGAAACAAATTCACTTCGATTGGAACTACAGCATCAATGGGCAGACGGTGATAGAAAAAACTGGGCGGGGGGTACTATTGAGTATATGCCAAATTCAAAGTTTTCTATATTTGCTCACGACATTTATAATTATGGAAATGATAATCCGGACATGCAATTGCACTATTATAGCTTTGGAGGAAGTTTCACTAAAGGAGCGACGAGAATTGCTGCGAGTTATGGAAGACAAAGGGGTGGTTTGATTTGTGTAGGCGGTGTTTGCCGAATGGTGCCTGAAGCAGCAGGATTTACACTGAATATTACAACCAACTTTTAAACAAAAAAGAGATTCTTACAAGAATCTCTTTTTTGTTTAAAAAATAAATGAATTGAATGTTAGTGTGTTGAATATATTTTTTTGTATCTTTGCACTCGTTTTATTAAGGGTAAGAGTTTCGATAAAACAATAAAAATAAAAAATAACAACTTCTGTTTGTTTATATCTGAAGAAACTCATAAACAGCAGAATACAAATTTATTATCAGACATGTCTGAAATCACAAAAACACAAGACGAGTTCTTGCAAAATTTTAACTGGGAAAATTATGAAAACGGAATTGATGCTGTTGAAGGATCTCAATTAAAAGAATTCGAAGATTTAGTTGAAAAAACATTCATCTCTACAGATGCAGAAGAAGTAGTAGAGGGAGTTGTAGTAAGAATCACTGACAGAGATGCAATTGTTGATATCAATGCAAAATCTGAGGGTGTTATTTCTTTGAATGAATTCCGTTACAATCCTAACTTAAAAGTAGGAGATACTGTAGAGGTATTAATTGATGTTAGAGAGGATAAAAACGGTCAGTTGGTTTTATCTCACCGTAAAGCCCGTACAATTAAAGCTTGGGATAGAGTTATTGCTGCAAACGAAACAGGAGAAATCGTTAATGGTTTCGTAAAAGCAAGAACAAAAGGTGGTATGATTGTAGATGTATTCGGAATTGAAGCATTCTTACCAGGTTCTCAAATCGATGTTAAACCAATCCGTGATTACGATCAATATGTAAACAAAACAATGGAATTCAAAGTGGTTAAAATCAACCATGAGTTCAAAAACGTTGTAGTTTCTCATAAAGCATTGATCGAAGCAGATATCGAAGTACAGAAAAAAGAGATCATCGGTCAATTAGAAAAAGGTCAGGTATTAGAAGGTATTGTTAAAAACATTACTTCTTACGGTGTATTCATCGATTTAGGAGGTGTAGATGGTTTAATCCACATCACTGACTTATCTTGGTCACGTATCAACCATCCATCAGAAGTGTTGGAATTAGATCAGAAATTGAACGTTGTAATCTTAGATTTCGATGATGAGAAAACACGTATCCAATTAGGTTTAAAACAATTAAACGCTCATCCATGGGATGCTTTAGATGCTAACTTACAAGTTGGGGATAAAGTAAAAGGAAAAGTAGTTGTTTTAGCTGATTATGGTGCTTTTATTGAAGTGGCTGAAGGAGTAGAGGGATTGATCCACGTTTCTGAAATGTCTTGGTCAACACATTTACGTTCTGCACAAGACTTCGTAAAAGTTGGAGATGAAGTAGAAGCAGTGATCTTGACTTTAGATAGAGAAGAGAGAAAAATGTCTTTAGGGATCAAACAATTAACGCAAGATCCTTGGACTGATATTACTGCTAAGTATCCGGTAGGTTCAACTCACGAAGGTGTAGTTCGTAACTTTACTAACTTTGGAGTATTCGTTGAATTAGAAGAAGGTATTGATGGATTAGTTTATATTTCTGACTTATCTTGGACTAAGAAAATCAAACATCCATCTGAATTTGTTAACGTAGGTGACAAATTACAGGTAGTTGTATTGGAGTTGGATGTTGAAGGACGTAAATTATCTTTAGGTCACAAGCAAACAACTGCTAATCCATGGGATCAGTATGAAGATGCTTTTGCAGTAGGTACAGTTCATAATGGAACAATTTCTGAAGTAGTTGATAAAGGAGCTACTGTTGAATTCGGTGACGATATCGTTGCTTTCATTCCAACCCGTCATTTAGAAAAAGAAGATGGTAAGAAATTGAAAAAAGGAGACGTTGCAGATTTCAAAGTAATTGAGTTCAACAAAGAATTTAAAAGAGTTGTTGCTTCTCACACTGCTATCTTCCGTGAAGAAGAAGAGAAAAATGTAAAATCTCAAGAAGAGAAATCAAATAATAATTCTATGAACAACGCTGCAGAGAAAACTACTTTAGGTGATATCGATGCGTTAGCAGAATTAAAAGCTAAAATGGAAAAAGGAGGAAACTAATTTCTTCATTTTAATAGTATTTCAAAAGAGCCATCCTTAAAGGAGGGCTCTTTTTATTTTTATAAAAAAGATGAATTGCTGAAGAATGCTTATGTAGTAAGTGTTTCTAAAATTGAGGATGATGAATTTTGGCATTTCTCCTTTTAAAATCGAGGGAATAAATTTGAATTATGTTGGTTTCATCTTTTTTTATTTACTATATATATGTTGTGTATATATTATAGTTGTTTTTTCTCTGTTCGAAATAAGCTACTTTTCTGAATAATAAAAAAAACTTTCTGTTTTTTTGAGGTGAAATTCACCTCTTGTAGTATTTTTTAAAACTTTGTTTGTTTTCAAAAAGTGGTTTTAAGCTTTTTTTGTTTGAAAAGTGCTGGGTTTAAAAAAGGGAATGCTGTTTTTTTTGAGGTTTTGAGAGTTGTGAAAGAAAAAAAAGGATGATGTAAAATTAAGGTTACCAGTGTATTAAAATAAAGTTTAAAAAAGGTTTAAAAAAAATTAGGAAAGGATAAAAAAAGGGTAGTATATTTGCCCTCGCAATCCGCAAGAAGTTCTTTAAATGTTAAGTAAGCCTTAAAAAAATTAACAGAAATAAATTTTGTTAGAAATAAAAAAAGGTTGTAGCTTTGCAACCCCAATCAAGTAGATAGGGATTGAGAAAGTTCTTAGAAAAGCCGTCAAAAATATTTTAAAAAAAACTTTAGAAAAAGTTTGGTGGAAATAAAAAGAGTTTCTATTTTTGCACTCGCTTAGAAAAACAAGCGATAAAGAGAAGAAGACACGTTCATAGACATATTGGATTTACAGCATAAAAAGAGAGTAAGGAATTCGTAAGAATTGTTTTAACGCAACATCAAAAAATATTAAAAATTATACGATGAAGAGTTTGATCCTGGCTCAGGATGAACGCTAGCGGCAGGCCTAACACATGCAAGTCGAGGGGTAGAAGTCTTCG